>Ga0115568_10000304_pt1 | contig 35988 bp, 18 predicted proteins | sample COGITO_mtgs_1204_FD_87296 | JGI IMG/M metagenome (GOLD analysis project Ga0115568, IMG submission 87296) | Pelagic marine microbial communities from North Sea - COGITO_mtgs_120426 | ecosystem: Environmental > Aquatic > Marine > Epipelagic | place: Germany:Helgoland, sampling site Kabeltonne...
AAAACGAGCTTCCCCCATTTAGAATAAACTTGTAAGCTGACATCATTGTATCCATTGAAATTTAAATTCCAGGTATCATTCATACCGTCTCCGTTTGGCGTAAATGAATTAGGAACTTCTACACAACCTAATTCATCCGAAATTTCAATATTGGATAGCTGTACAGAACAATTAGTACCATCTGATACAACTACAGAATAAGTTCCAACTGGTGCGTAATGATATGGATTTTCAAATGTGCCGTCAGACCAGAAGTAGTTGTAAAAACCTGTACCACCTAGAGGAGAAACCGTAATCGTTACTCCACCCTCAGCACAGGGTTCAGACGAAATTTCTGCACTTGCAGTTAAAGGATTTGTAGAAACCGTTACGTTTGCTGTAGCCAGGTCGGAACATCCGTAGTTGTCCGTATATAAATAACTGATTGTGTGGACACCTAAACCAGCGACAGTAGGATTAAATGTACCTCCAGAAACACCAGAACCTGAATACGTTCCTCCATTTGGAAAACCATTTTCTAAATTTACAATTGTTCCTTCACAAATGTCTTCAAAAGGAATCATCATAGCACTCACCTCCGACAAAATTACGGTGAATGAGACGCATTCAGATGGTCCACAAACGCCACCTTCAGCTCTGGCGTAATACGTCGTTGTTACCCCAGGTGAAACCATTAGACTATCGCCTGTACCCAGTTGAATCTCTCCGCAGTTATTCTGGTACCAAATCCAGTCTGAGCCAGGTGCAAGAGAACCACCTACAACATACAATGTCAAATCTGTAGAGTCACAGATTATAGAATCCGTTGACATAATACCCGTTGGCGAAACATTATCAAGTTCAACAACTAAATCTTGACTTGCAGAGTCAACACAACCATTGCCATCCGTGTAAGTATAGGTTACTGTATGCGTACCTGCACCAGCTGCTGAAGGATCGAAAACCGTTCCTGAAACTCCTGTTCCGGCATAAACCCCGCCAATTGGGAAACCACCAGATAGATTGAATGCACTTGAAGATTGAGCGCAAAGCGTATCAAAAGGGACAATAAGTATTGTGTTGATAGAAAATACAGATATCATAATCGATGCACAGGATGTATTACCACAAGAGCCACCTTCAGCCCTAACAAAATAAGTTGTAGTGTTACCAGGAATTACTGTAATTGAAGCGCCTGTTCCTACAGGTGCGCCGCCACACGCGTTTTCATACCATGTCCATTGCGCACCGGTTTCAAGCGTTCCGTCGACTACCGTAAGTACAGCGCTATCACCTTCGCAAAAATTGTTGTTGTTCGTTGTAACACCAGTTGGCGCAATGGATCCTGGCAAAACAGTAAGTGTCGTTGTCTCACAGTTTGAAAAGCCACAAGTACCAACAGCCCTCAAGTAATAAGTCATAGTTGATGTAGGCATAACATCAAGCGTATCACTAATACCAACTGGAACGGCACCGCACGCTCCGGTGTACCATACCCAGGTATATCCCGCACCCAAAACCGCTGCAGAATGAGCAACTAATTGACTGGTGTCACCCGGGCAAATGTTATCAATTGTAACCGTTGCAGAATCTGCTGCTGCTGCAATATTCTCAACATTTATAGTTAATGAAACACAGCTCGATGTATCGCAATTTCCTTCAGCACGGAGATAATACGTTGATGTAACAACCGGATTAACAACAACTGAAAATCCAGAACCAAGAGGAATTAAACCACAAGCTGAGCCATACCACTGCCAGTCTGAGCTGGTTCCTAAAACGCCACCTACAACACTTAAGTTTACAGCATCACCAGGGCAAACAGAACTATCATTAGCCGCAATTCCAGTGGCTGCGGTAGAAAGAGACTCAACTACCACCGTTAATGATGCGCAATTGGTTGTACCACATGTTCCTTCTGCCCGAGCATAATAAGTTGTTGTCACAGCAGGACTTACCGAAATCGAAAGGCCTGAACCGGATGAAGTACCTCCACATGTTCCTGAATACCATTGCCAATCAGCTCCAGCTCCTAAAGAACCTCCGAGTACTGATAAGTTAACAGGTCCCCCTCCCGGACAAATAGATGCCGTTGGTGCGGCATTAATGGCAGTTGGGTCCCCAGACAAGCTCAACGTAGAGACCAAAATTGGCACCAGTGCACTCTCACAACCATTTGAATGATTTGCAGCCACATAAAACGTAGAGTCTGCACTTATCGTTCCAGTAGTGAACGAAGTGCCAGTTCCTATTGCAATGGTTCCTGCGGGATCAGAATACCAAGTGTAATCAACAGCAGTAGCCTCAAAAGCCGACAAAGTTGCGGCTGTTCCGACACACGCCGAAACACCAGGAGCTGAAGGAATGGGTGCAGGTAGAACAGATACATCAACTTGTAAAAGATCCGTTCTACAAAACAAAGGAGCAGAAAAAGAATATCCCACCCAATAAGAAGTAGAACCTGTTACTGTAGGAGTAAAAGTAGATCCAGATCCAACTGGGACGCCAGTACCAAATGAATTATCCCACCAATAAAAATCAGCACCAGCAATCGTTTGGGAAGTGTTTGCAATTAAGCTTGCCAAAGAACCATCACAAACTGCCGTAATTGATGCCGCATCCAAAGTAGGTGTAGGAACGCGTTCCCAAAAAATAGTGTAATCAACCGTGAAATCATTACCCGCCACTTGATACGTATTTGTGATACCTTCTGGCATGGATGTTAGCGTACGTATTGGATTAAATAAATTATAATTTTCATCATTATTCGTACAGCCAGATGGGTTATAAGTGGTACAAGACCCACAACAGCCTCCTAAAACACCATCTTCTTCCCACCATTCAATTCTGATCTGAACTTCGTCCGCACATACTCCTTGAACATCCATTATGGTATGACTAAAGTCATAACCACTGCAAGGCTCTTCGTCAAAAGAAAATACTGGAGGACCTACCAATCCACTTCCGACTCCCCCACTTAGATATTGCGCCCTAATATCATATCTCGGATCTGGATCTGTAAAAAAATCTCCTCCCAAACCACAGTCGTAATTGTGTGTACGATAAGTTGTTGAGACATTAATATTCGCAAGTCTAGATTGTGCAAAAAAGATTGGATGTGCGACAAACACAACAAGTAGTAAGAGTAAATATCTTTTCATTCGCGTAAAGTATTTATAATCAGCAGTTGAATCAGTTAAGGCATTTCACTGAATACAAGATTTAATCGGAAAAATAAACAATTTGAATTTATTACCACAATTTTAATCTCGTTTTATATTAAATCTTTATCAATCTAATCTGTTTGATTAAATTCGCCAGTGAATTAATAATTAAACGATAAATAGACATGCCAAAAGGAGTATATATTGTTCCATTCCCAGAAAACGAACCCGTAACATCATTCGAGCCTAGTTCTGTAGAGAGAGAAAACTTAATTGCAAAATATCATGAAATGCATGGCCAGCAAGTTGATGTACCTATGTACATTGGAGCAGCAGAAGTTCGGACCGAAAATAAGATGAAAATCGCTCCACCTCACGAGCATGCTCATACTTTAGGTCATTTTAATTATGGTGATTCATCTCACGTTCATGCCGCTATTGACGCTGCTTTAGAGGCAAAAGAACAATGGGCATCACTTCCATGGGAGCATCGTGCAAGTATTTTTTTAAAAGCTGCAGAACTCCTTGCCGGGCCATTCCGAGATGAAATGAATGCTGCTACAATGCTCGCGCAATCTAAAAATGTATTTCAAGCTGAAATTGATGCGGCCTGCGAGCTCATCGATTTTTTCAAGTTCAATGTTGCCTATATGGAACAGGTATATGGCGAACAACCTGGATCCAACCCGGGAATGTGGAACAGATTAGAATACAGACCACTTGAAGGCTTTGTTTTTTGTATTACGCCATTCAATTTCACCTCTATTTGTGCTAATTTACCGGCTGTCGCTGCAATGATGGGTAACGTATGTGTTTGGAAACCTGCAGAAACGCAAGTTTATTCAGCAGAAGTTATCATGAAGCTGTTCAAAGCAGCTGGACTGCCTGATGGAGTAATCAATATGATAACAGTTGATGGACCAACTGCCGGTGATATCGTCTTTAAACACCGAGATTTTGCAGGGCTTCATTTTACGGGATCAACCGGAGTTTTTCGCCACCTATGGAAAGAAATTGGTACTAATATTGAAAAATACAGGTCTTATCCACGAATTGTTGGTGAAACAGGTGGGAAAGACTTTATTGTTGCACATAAATCTGCGAATCCAAAAGAAGTCGCAACTGCCATTGCAAGAGGAGCATTTGAATACCAAGGGCAAAAGTGTTCAGCTGCGTCTAGGGCATATATTGCCAAAAGCATTTGGGCCGAAACCAAGACTTCCATCGTTGAACAAGTAAGTTCGTTCAAAATGGGTTCTCCTTCGGACACTTCCAATTTTATTAATGCCGTTATCGATGAAAAAGCCTTTGATAAAATCGCAACATATTTAGACTATATTAAAGCGCAATCAAATGCTGAAATCATCGTTGGTGGTGGTTATGACAAATCTATTGGATACTTTATTGAGCCAACCGTGGTAGTAACGACAGATCCGAAATTTAAAACCATGTGTGAAGAAATATTTGGTCCCGTTATTACTTTGTTTGTTTATGACGATGATCAATGGGAGGAAACGCTAGACTTGGTAGACCAAACTTCTGATTACGCTTTAACTGGCGCAGTTATTTCAACGGACAGATATGCCATAGACTTCGCCATGAAAAAACTGGAAAATGCCGCAGGTAATTTTTATATTAATGACAAGCCCACAGGTGCTGTAGTAGGACAACAACCGTTTGGAGGTGCAAGAGGCTCTGGCACAAATGATAAAGCTGGCTCATACATTAATTTACTGAGGTGGGTTTCGCCAAGAACAATTAAAGAAACCTTTGTTCCAGCAAAAGATTATCGTTACCCATTTTTAGATTAGAAATTTACAAATAACACGGAGTTTTAATTTGACTTGTGTAAATTGAACTTATTCGCAATATTCGAATAAAATGGAGAAAGATTGCCCCATTATTTTATTTGACGGAGTTTGCAATTTATGCAACTCATCGGTACCTCGAATCATTAAGAAGGAAAGAAATCCTATTTTCAAATTTGCTTCAATTCAATCTGACTTTGGTCAAAATATTTTAATCCAATACAACAAGGACCCCAAAAAAATGGACTCTATTGTTCTCGTCAAAAACAAGCGCATCTATGAAAAATCAAGAGCCATTTTTAGAATTGCTTTTCAATTGAAAATGCCCTATCCGTGTATTTATATTTTTTGGCTTATTCCGTACTTTGCTCGAGATTGGGTCTATGACATTATTGCCGCCAACCGCTATAAATGGTACGGAAAATCGGAAGAATGTTGGATTCCCACTGCTGAGTTAAGCGATAGATTTATAGATTAACCCAATTCTTCTAATGAAATATTCACATGCAGAAAAGTCCGAATTTCATGCTCCAAACTTGATATCCAAAATCAACATAGCCCCTGATTATTGGTTCAAATAAATTAATTAATACCTGCCTCAAGCATTTCTTTACTCGAATCAATGTTGGAATTCTCTAGACAAAATTTAAATCAACCGACTTTTTTTTGGGACCAATTGTAACTTATTACCAATTACATTTGTTACATTTACAGAAGCCTACTTAATAAATAAAACTACTACAATGGACACCCCACTCAATCTAGAAGAAAAGCCGAAAGCCAATATATTGTTGCGAATTGTTATCATGTCTTCCTTTTTAGCTCTAACAATTAGCGTCATGGGAATGACAATGCTATAAGGTTCATTCGACATTTTTATATACGAAATTTCGCATCGAGAATACCAGAAAATTTCATTTGAAAATGATGGTTAAACGCGCCTATGACAGAAATCCCATTTTCTTGAATTACGTCCTGTAATCCGAGCATTTCAAAAAATTGTTGATCGTCAAGGCTCGCTAAAATCGAATTTACTTCCGATTTAAATGCACCAATTTCAATTCCAATCTCGTAATAATTTTTCAGATTTAAGAATGTTGTTTTGTGAAAGGCTAGAACCATCTTCCAAAGTGCTGGATAAAACACCCTGATTTCATACATCAATTTAGAAGATACATCAAAAAGCTGAACACAATAAAATAACATGGCTTTTCGATACCGCTCAGTATATGAAAGCGTAATGTTTTCAAGCACCGATTCATATTCTCCAATAACAGATAATTTATAAGACAAGGCCGATTCTAAAAGCGCTTCACGAGATTCAAAATGATTATAAATGGTTGTTTTGCTTATCGATAAATCTTTAGCCAACTTTGACATACTGATTTTTCTAACCCCATTTTGCTGAAAATAGACCATCGCTTTTATGGCGAGGCGCTGCTTGATTAAAGCATTATTATATCGAGTTTTATCTGTTGTTTTTCTACCCAATCAATTCAGTTTTTTCGTTCTAGTTAAAACTTTTTCTATCTCACCTTCAATTGGCATGATTTTATTCGTTTTTAGATCAATAATTACAAATGTAACTTCTGCACTTACGGCAAGCTTATTGTTTTCTTTAATTCGAATTTCCTGCTGAAAAGTTATACTCGATTTTCCAATTTTCAACAAACTGGTTTGTACATCAAGGGTATCACCTAAGACTGCTGGAAATTTGTAATTGATATTAATATTCACAATAATGACTCCCCAGCCTTTATCCACAAAGTAGGAAGGTGGGTAATCCTGATAATGATTCCATCTTGCTTCTTCTAAAAATTCCAAATAACGCGCGTTATTTACGTGTTGATAGACGTCTAAATGATAACCCCTAACCTTGATTTCAGTATTGCTAATATTCATTTAATATGTTTTTTATTGTGAAATGACTTTGAGCCATAATGGACATCATTGGATTAATACCTGGACAACTTGGCAGCGCACTTCCATCTGCAATAAATAAGTTATTATATCCAACAAATGACCCATCAGGACGGACGGGGTGGGTTTTATTATTTCCACCCATTCTGCAAGTAGACATTTGATGAGCTGAATAAAGTATATAATCATTTGCTCTCCATTTCCAGGAAGTCATTTGTTTGTAGAAATCTGCTCTTTGATTTTGATCTGCTGTATTCAAAAGTGTTTTTCTTGAACTATGCGGAAAAATCACTTCTGTTGCTCCAGCAGCAAAATGTATTTCTGATGCCTCCTTCATTCCCTGGATTGCGTGATTCAAATCGTAAGAATGCATCTTATAGTTAATTACGGCATTTCCTTGATTGTCAATTCGAACTTTACCTCCGTATTTATCACGCGTCAAAACGATGAAAGCGCCACAATTAGAAGCCATTGTCAAATCTTTTTTATGTTGTTCAATAGAAGTCCATGGCAAAGTCATTCCAATAACACCTGGATGCACCGGTGCGGTTTCTATCCAATAACCATAATTGCCATCTAATTGCATAGCATCGGAAACTACAGTTGACATCATCGGGCCACTCCAAGGCTCAATTAAATCACTATATCTTGCGGCAACGCCAACAGTTGGGTGGAAATATAAATTTTTGCCCAATTCAGGGTGGCGCAAGCCACTTCTCATTAAAAGCGCAGGTGTGTGAATGGAACCGCACGCAACGATTACTTTTTCAGCTTTTATCGTCAGCTTTCGAAGTTCCCCATTTCGGTTTTGAAAACCGACAGCACCAGTAACTTGATTGATTGACGTAGTCAAATGTTTGACCTCAGTGTTACAATATATACGAGCGCCATTGTCAGATGCTGTTTGTATCGTTGTTCTCATGGTGCCCTGTTTGCAACCTCCTTTACATCCAAAACCACAAAAGCCACAATTTTCAAACCCATTCTTTTGACAATCAACAACATTTCTAGCTATCAACTCAGGATTCAAGCCTCTTTTTGATGCACCATCCCATAGCTTTTGATTTTGGGGATTATGAACAGAATTTGCCTTATTTACATTAAACAGATTAAAAACAGCTTGTCTACTTTGTTCATACTCTTTAAGGAACAAATGATCCAGCTGATGTTCTTCTGTCCATTCTTCCAAAATTCGATCTGGTGTAGCAAAAGAACCGTTCCAATTAACCGTAGTTCCGCCGCCCAAACAACTCCCAGCAAATACAGTAACACCACCATCATTGGTAGCAAGCGCACCACCACGGTCATAAAGTTGGGTAACCATATCCCATTCGTTATCAGTGAATCCTTCTTCGTTGATATAGCTTCCTTTTTCTAACAATACCACATCTTTACCTGCATCTGCCAACATCCCAGCGGCTAATCCGCCTCCTGCTCCGGACCCTACTATCAAAACCTCACAGGATATTACTTGATTCGATTCGGAAAAAAGTGTTTTTATCTTTGTTGGATATTGAGCGATTTTCGAAGAAGAAGATTTATAGCCTATTTTAGAGTGGATGTGTGGTATTTCATCCGCAGAGGCAGAATAACTCATGAATGCAGCCATTTTGCGAAATACATTAAAGGCCTTTCTAAAATTTCCAATTGAACTCCTAGACCACCTAAATAAAAGTTTCTCTTTTTGCGCTAGGGTTAATTCATTGAAAGGTTTCATTGGACCTCGCCAGAATATGCCAAGTGTCTTTTTCGAAAACAATTTGAGCACCTTTTTCAAGTCAATAATATCTTGCGCTGGTAATGCATTAGCCGTCGTTTCAATTTTTTGCTTTAAATCCAAATTGGAGGCCTTGTTTTGCCAATAAGCATCATCCCCATCCAAACTTTTAACGGGCCCCACAAACGCGTCACAAATCTCGGCTAATAAGCTATGTTCCTCATCCGTAAACAACATTACATTCTCCAAGTAAGGAAGTCAATAATTTTTCGTTTTAAACGGGTATAAGGGGGATAAATCATCTTAGCAGAAGTCCAACCTACTCTTTGTTTTAGGATAGCCCTTTCATTAGAGAATTCATCAAAACCATACTTTCCATGCGCTTTACCAATACCAGAAAAATTATGCCCACCAAAAGGCAATTCAGGATGAATAAACTGAACAGTTGTCTCGTTAATACAACTGGTTCCCGCTGTTGTACTCTTCAGCACTCTTTTAATGTTCTTAGACGACCTTGAAAACAGGTACAACGCCAACGGAATTTCTGTCGAATTTACCATGTCAAAAACGTCATCCCACGAATCGTACTTTATCACGGGCAAAACCGGCCCAAATATTTCATCTTGAAATAAAGTTGAATCAGTCGTCACATTGGTGAGTATAGTAGGAGAAACATAATTGTCGCTACCATTAAAATCACCACCCAAAATCACTTGAGCTCCTTCAGCTACAGCAGCATCAACTAGCCCTTTTACTCGATCAAAATTACGTTTGTTCACTATACGTGGGAAAGCTTTATTCATCTCCATCTCTTGTTTCCCACTGCAATACATTTTATTATACGCCGATTCTAATCTAATCAGTATCTCCTCATACTTCGAACTGTGGACTAATAAATAATTTGGAGCAATACAGGATTGACCAGCATTAAAACATTTACCCCATATCAATTTCTCAGCCGCATCCTTTAAATTAGCAGTCTCATCCACAATTGCTGGATTCCTTCCTCCTAGCTCAAGTGTGACTGAAGTTAAATTTTTTGCCGCAGCTGCCATTACCATTTTACCAACATTCGGGCTTCCCGTAAAGAATATATGATTCCAAGGTTGCTCTATTAATGCCGCTCCTGTTTTCGCATCACCCGTTACTACTGCAACATCTTTCTCTTCAAACAATTCAGTAATCATCCGGAGAATTAGTTGTTCTGTATTGGGTGTCAACTCAGATGGCTTGATGGTAACTACATTTCCCGCAGCAATTGCAGAAACTACTGGCCCCATGGTTAGCATAAATGGAAAATTCCAAGGTGCCACAACTAATACTACGCCTTTTGGTTCCACCAATACCTCTGCCCTAGAACCCAAAAGAAAAAGTGGAGTGCTTACCTTTTTTCTTTCTGACCATTTCCTAACATGAATAAGCGCATCATTTATTTCACTTAAAACAGGTTTGATTTCTCCAAATTTTATTTCTTCTGGTGACTTTTTAAAATCAGCACTAATCGACTCAATAATTTCTTTGTGATTCTTTTTAATCCAATCCTTAATTGACTTCAGTTTCCTTCTTCTATCAGCAATAGTATGGTGCTGTACTTTGGTCAGAAAATGACTCCGTTGTTTTTGAAATAATTGCTTGTAATCGTTGGTCATAAATTGCAGCTTAATTTATTATGCACGCATAACATGTTAAATCTAATAAACATTCAACTGGATATTGTCAAATACTAATAGACTTTTCTTAAATCATACTTGATGCGCAATTCTGTGCTATCCCCGGCGCTATTGAATCCCTTGGCAGTCACATATCCATTGGAAGCATTGGCAATGGCATTGAATGTACCTGAGCTTATCAAATCATTGTCATCAAGCGGTAATGGATCATGATCGTACAAATCCCATCGATACGATGTATTTACAAGCTGATATTCCGTAAGAGCAGAGAACCGCGCCGTATCATTATGTTGAATCTCTGGTGTACCAAATCCACTTTCACTATTAAAAAACCAGTCGCTCGCCGTATCCTGTTTGATTCTAAGAATTAAATCAGCATCTGTATTCGTGGCAAAATCCCAATCTACGCCTGTTCCAGCAGCATTGTCATACTGTGGATGATAGGTGATTTGATACTCGGTAATGAAACCATACAAACAGCTCCCATCGTCGTAATCTATTAAGCCCACTTGACCTTCTGGTGAATTAGCGTCTCCGCAACCACCCACTTTTAATGGATCCTGATTTTTACGACAAGCGTCAAGTAAAAATACTCCCACAATGATGACTAATGTCCAAACAAAATATTTTTGATTCATATTGTACATTTTAAAATCCGTATCCTACCGAAATTCCGGCCCAAGGGTCCAAAGTTAACATGGAGTATTGAGAATGACTGTTCGGGCTATCAGCTAAAAATCTCCGACTCAAATGACCATTAAAAAATGCCCTGTAATACATTCCACTGCTCGTTTTCTGAAATCGATAGCCTATATTAAAGTTTGGCCAAATCTCATTTTTCCGCACCAAATCTGTAGAAACAGGCTGATTATTAATATTCGACGTATTCATCGTAATAGCATACACTTTATGACTGTAATACGTGCCGCCAATACCAGCTTCAATCCTATGCGACCCGGCAAAACCGTATATTACATTGGCTCCAAAGGGTATTAAAATTTCTAATCCTTTATTCTCTTCTGGCTCGATAAAAAGACGTTCACTTAAAAAAGAAAAACCCATTCTACCAGCAATGTTGATTTTGCCCAAACTAAATAAACGCTCGTAATTGATCGAATAGACACCTGCATTACCGCCTAGTTCCAAATAAATACCGTTTTGAATTTGACCTGCGGATTGATCAGTGGTGCTCTCTAAAGAACTATTATCCTGAGCTATAAAACCCATAGAATTAATAGACAACAAAATGATTAATATAAAAACATACCTTTTATTCATGCTATTTTTTTGGTAAACTTGACGAGAAGTTAGGTCTCTAAATGTAGAATAATTTTTCGAATTATTACTTGAGATTGTAATCGTATAATATGGGAAGAAAAGCGGTTGAAAAGGAGAGAAAAGAACTTGACGCTAAACAAAAAAAGTGGCTTAAAAAAGTTCTACCCTATTTCTATGAACACGGTGTTCGTAAAGTAACGATGGATGAAATAGCTATTCATTTAAATATATCTAAAGCAACGATTTATAATTATTTTCAATCCAAAGAAGAATTAGTTGAAGCTGCTGTTTGGCTAAAACTATCTGATCTTTCGATTATGAAAGAGTATTTATTTAATGATGAGCTCGATTTTATTGAAAGATATTATGAAGGCGTACGTCATTTCACCACGAATCTAGGTGGTCTGACTACACAATATTTAAATGAACTTAAAGTTTTCTTTCCGAGTTGCTGGGAGCCTATTCAATTGTTTCAAAATGCCTCTGTAGAAAATCTAATGGAATACTATAGTATGGGTATAAAAAGAGGCGTGTTCTCTACATTTAACATTGCGCTTATGGCACAACAAGATCGATTATTCTTCGATTTAGCTACCGATGCCAGTTTCTTGGCTAAGCATCACTTAAGCTTACAAATCGCCTTTGAAGAATATTTCAATACCAAATTCAATGGAATATTAACAAAAAGTGAATAATTATTCGAACATCTCTATGGATTTGAAAAAATACATTCAGTCCATTACTTTTTATGAAAAAACAGAATTTTGAACTATCAAGTGAATTAAAGTTTAATAAAGCTTACTTATTTTCTTACCTTACCTTCCGAATCATGCCGATTAATGAGGCGAAATGACCGTAGACGAATTACTCCAAAAATACACTACAAAAGACTCGAAATGGATTGACATTTCCGGAGTAAAAGTGCATTATCGTGACGAAGGGAGCGGTCCAACAATTTTACTATTACACGGTACATTCTCATCCCTGCATACCTATAATGGTTGGACCGAAATTTTGAAAGATAATTTCCGTTTAATTAGACTTGATATGCCAGGTTTTGGTTTAACCGGACCTAGCCCCAACAATAATTATTCAATTGATCAATTCACTGCATTTCTACAAAACTTCACGGACGCACTAGAAATCGAAGACTTCTTTTTAGTCGGGAATTCTCTTGGAGGATGGTTATCTTGGGAGTTTGCCCTTCAAAACCCCAATAAAGTAAAGAAGCTTATTCTAATTGATTCTGCAGGATACATCAATGACAATAATTACCCTTTGCCATTTATTATTGCTCAAACTCCAGTACTCAGAAATGTTTTCAATTTTATTCCAAAAGCAGTTGTGCGAAGATTTGTACGACAAGTATATTGCGACCAAACTAAAGTTACCAGTGATATTGTAAATCGTTATTATGACATGATTCATCGAGATGGAAACAAGGAAGCATTTGTATACATAGCCAATTCCAATTACAAACAGAATACACATAATTTGACGCAGTTATCCATGCCCGTTTTGATATTATGGGGAAACGAAGACAAATGGCTAAATGTTGATCATGCATTCAAATTTCAACGTGATATTCCAAACAACAAACTCATCATTTATGATAACATGGGACACGTCCCGATGGAAGAATGCCCTGAAAAGACAGCAATAGACGCACAAGAATTCTTATTGGACTCCTAAATGCAGCTAGGAATATACCTAACCACAGTCCTTTTATTAGGATCATCATTCTTCGGAAATTCACAAGAAATAACCGATTCGGAAAAGCATTATGGTTTGCAGCTGATTAAAACCATTTCAGGAAGCATGTCCCCAAAATCAGTTGTTCACTCCGGAACAGGGTATTTCTTATCGCAACACATGATGTACAAACATAAAATTCTAGTTCACGACCGAGATTACGAGCTAATTGCGACTATTCCTGATAAAATAACACCTTCAGATTTCAACCATGAAGGTGAATACGAATTGAACGGAGCTCCTGTAGAATGCACGTTTTCTCATAACGGAAAATACGCCTGGATTTCTAATTACAACATGACAGGACCAGGATTTAAAAATCCAGGTTGTGATGCTTGTAATTCTTCAAAATACGACAGCAGCTTTATCTATAAAGTTGACATGACGACATTTCAAATCACCAATATCATCACTGTTGGTGCTGTACCAAAATTCATGGCTGTAAGCCCCAATGACTCTCTTTTGTTAGTAAGCAACTGGAGCAGTGGTGATGTGAGTATTGTAAGCTTAAACCAGGAAAAAGAGATAAAACGGATAAAAGTTGGAGCGCACCCAAGGGGAATAGCCATCACTTCAGATTCTAAAAAAGCCTTTGTTGCCATTATGGGTTCTTCAAAAATTGTCGAGATAAATTTAAGTACTTGTGCCAAAAATATAATTCCAAACATTGGCAAAAACCCAAGACATTTATGCCTCGACCCTAAGGACGAAACACTGTATATTAGTTTGAACGGTGAAGGTAAAATAGGTAAATACAACTTATCAAATCAATCGATTGAAAAAATAAGAACTGGAAGGATGCCAAGATCTATGGCTTTAAGTGAATCAGGACAATTTCTCTACGTTGTTAATTATGGTGAGAAAACTATGTCTAAAATAAAAACGAGTGATTTTTCAATCGAAGATACGGTCGAAACTGGAAGCAAACCAATCGGAATAACCATCGACAATGAATTAGGAAGAATTTGGGTGGCTTGTTATACCGGGAAATTGAACGTTTTTCAAGATTCATCATTAATTCAAGAATTAGACCTTGCTGACCGAACACTGTCATCAATGGGAAACCCTCTAGCATTCATACCAAAAATTAAGCAGCAGTCATCCAATGTAGCTACTATAAATCCTTCATCAATAGTGAAACAAGTTGAGCAGAAAAAAATGGAATCGTTTTCATCTAACACGATGTATTATTTAATCATAGGTAGTTTTAATAGCAAAGCAAATGCAGAAAAAGAATGCTTTAGATGGAAAAAAGAAGGGTTTAATTCAAAAATTATCCGTTCCAATTCGAATCGAAATTTAGTGAGCATCGAGCAATCAAAAGCAAAACCTGAACTGCTGGAGAACATGAATATAATTAAGGAAAAATGGCAAACTGACTTGTGGATCTATAGCCAATGATGTTGGATAATCACTATCTGAAATCGAATTCTTCTACTGCCTGTAGTTCAAAAGGTATATCATCAAACAAATCCTTAAACTCGAGCCCAGCATCTTCCATATCTAAATCGTCTTCTTCAAAAATCCACATGATTTTCACATTCGTATTTCCGATTTGATTGGCTTGACGATACTTCTTCATCAAGTCACGAAGGAACAGCGTTGTGCTGGTATTGAAATATTCCAAATGTAATTCAACCACACTCCACTCTAGAGGATCTTGCAAGTACTCTTCGATCTCCATGTACAAGCCTCGATAAAATTCTTTAGAATCTTCTGGTATTGAAATGCCTTTAATTTTGAGTACTCCTGTTACGGGAGAAAAATCAATTTCCGGCGTTTTATCCGTTGCGTCTATTTGGAATATCATGCTCTAAAATAAATAATATTCAATTAAGGATATAGAATTAGTCAAGAAAATAAGGTTTTATGTGTCAAAAATAAAACTTTTTAAGGGTTTAGAAGACCCTTTAATACGTTCAGTCTGTAAATTATAGTGCTTATTATTAGCCCTCCGTTATTCGACTAAATGACAAAACCAGCAATACACACATCATCAATCTGACCCATATTGCCTTTCCAGTTAATAAATTCCATTTCCAATTTTTTGTGTTGATCTTTAATCGAACATTTCCAATTCTCTAATAAAAAATGTTTCAATCGAGTCTGCATGTACTTTTTACCTTTCAGTCCTCCAAATTGATCGGCATATCCATCTGTAAGTAAATACAATAAATCACCCTTTTCAAGCGTCAGTGAGCAATCAAGAAATGGTGTCTTAAATACATTGTAACCGACAGACTGCCGCATAGGCAATAACTCATTTAAAACTCCTTCTTTGCCATCTATTTTAATTACTCGAATCTCCTCTTTCTTTAGGTATTCTGTATAATCATTATTAGAGGCAATGTATATGGAATTATTGGCTCCGCACCAATCAATCTTTTCAGATTCTTTGTGATACCTAATGATAGAAGCATCCATTCCGTCTTTAAGCGGATTATCACCTTCTTTTTGCGAAAGTTCTTGCACCAAACGTTCACTCAACCCTTCCATAATTTCACTAGGCATTGGGGCATCCCCCATTGCTATAATTTCCTGTAAGAAAGAAATACCAAGCATACTCATAAAGGCACCAGGAACACCATGACCTGTGCAATCCGCAACACAAAAATAGAGATATCCTCCTTTCTCATGAAACCAGTAGAAATCACCCGAGACAATGTCTTTTGGTGAATAGTAAATAAAATGAGCCGGTAAATGAGCCGTAATTCGTTCGTCCGTTTTCAGCAAAGCTGACTGAATCCATTTAGCATAATTAATACTATCTGTTAATTCCCCATGCGCTTCGTTTAGCTCAAGATGTTGTTCTTCAATAATTCGCTTGTGTCTCTTAATTTTTACATATCGATTTACAAAACCTAACAGAAAAATAGCAATAACAGCAATCAAAAAGTACAAGCTGTTTCTGAAAGTTTTTTCTTTCAATAATTTTTTTTCATTGTTTGCTATTTCCAGCTCATAAAGAAATAAATCCGCTTGTTTCTTTAGCTTATATTCCTCTTGCAATTTCATTTGCTGAAGATTCTGGACTACTTCTTCTTTTCGAAGACTATCCTTGCACAATTCAAAAAGCTCTTTCATCTTCAGCGCTTTTGGAAAATTTCCAGTATTCTTTGAAATTCTATATAGAATTTCGTAAGCCGCTTTGGTAGCCTCAAGAGACCTAATCTTTATAGATAAAGACAAACCTTTTTCAGCGAAATCCTCAGCCATTGAAACCTCGCCCTGTTTAAAATAACATTCAGATATGTTGATCAAACAACTGCTCTCCCCATTTTCAAACCCCTCCTCTTCACATATATTCAAACCCAACTCTAGGTATTCTAATGCTTGCAGATAATCTTTCATGGCTAATTGAACAAGACCAATATTGGTATACGTGGATGAAATACCTAGCTTATTTCCAATAGCCTTCTTCAGTTTCAAACTTTTTAAATAATAATTAAGAGCATCTAAATAGTTAGACTCTTCCTTCAAAATATTGCCCATGTTGTTGTAGACATTGGCTTGCCCCATTTTATCTTCCTTTTCAAGATATATTTCTAATGCGTTGCTGTAGTATTTCTGCGCTTCATTGAATTCCTTTAAGCTTAAGCAAATATTCCCTATTAGGTTATAAGAATTGGCGACTCCTGTTTTGTAAGGTATCTTTTCATAAATCGCCAAAGAAGATTTGGCTTTTTCCAAGGCGAGTACATTCAACCCTTGATTTCCACATGCATTGGCCTGGATATACAAAGCCGTAGCCATCTCTTTGAGGTTGTTTCTTTCTTTTGCGACAAGGAAGTACTGCTCAGAAAAATAAAATGAACTATCCGGGTAGCTCTGTAAATAACCGGTCCAAGCAATGGTTTTAGCTGCTAAAAACCTGTCTTCAGTCTTTTGATTGGTATCATTCCAAATGCCCTTCAGCGAATCCAAATTAATACCCGCATTTGAAATAAAAGGCAAAAGCAGTGTGACAAACAAAAATATATTTCTTTGTAAAATCATAATAGGGTCACGAAATATACTGAAATCGTTTTTGTTACATCCTAATCAAAACAGCAAATGCAATATTGACATCTTGAACATTCTTAAAAATTAAAAGGGTTGCTGTAAACTACTTGCTGTTACATGTTTCTTCTATACTGCCCACCAACTTCAAAAAGCGCATGAGTCAATTGGCCCAGTGAACAATATTTGGAAGCTTCCATCAACTTTTCAAAAATATTATCATTCTGAATCGCGGCCTTCTGAATGTTTTTCAATGCTTCAATAGATTTTTCACCATTGGCATTCTGAAGAACTTCAAGCATCTCTATTTGGTATTTTTTTTCTACTTCGGTAGCCCGAATTACTTCTTCAGGAATAATCGTAGGTGAACCTTTCGAACTTAAAAATGTATTGACGCCAATAATTGGAAATTCGCCTGTATGCTTGAGTGTTTCATAATGCATGGACTCCTCTTGAATTTTACTTCTCTGATACATGGTTTCCATAGCACCTAAAACACCTCCTCTTTCTGTGATACGGTCGAACTCCATCAATACAGCTTCTTCAACCAATTCTGTCAGCTCTTCAATAATGAAAGAACCTTGCATTGGGTTTTCATTTTTTGCAAGTCCCAATTCGCGATTAATAATTAATTGAATCGCCATAGCACGCCTAACAGAGTCTTCTGTTGGTGTAGTAATGGCCTCATCATATGCATTGGTATGTAATGAATTACAATTGTCATAAATCGCATAAAGCGCCTGCAAAGTAGTTCGGATGTCATTGAAATCTATCTCTTGGGCATGAAGTGATCTTCCAGATGTTTGGATGTGATATTTAAGCATTTGAGCCCGTTTGTCTGCACCATACTTTTTAGCAAGCGCTTTTGCCCAAATCCTTCTAGCTACTCTTCCAATTACTGCGTATTCCGGATCTATTCCATTTGAGAAAAAGAAAGAAAGGTTCGGACCGAATTTATTAATATCCATACCTCGGCTCAAATAGTACTCAATGAAAGTAAATCCGTTGGCCAATGTAAATGCCAATTGAGATATGGGGTTCGCTCCCGCTTCTGCGATGTGATATCCTGAAATAGAAACGGAATAGAAATTCCTAATCTCATTGTGAATAAAATATTCTTGCACATCACCCATTAATCGCAAGGCAAATTCTGTTGAAAATATACAGGTGTTCTGTGCTTGATCCTCTTTCAAAATATCCGCTTGAACCGTGCCCCTTACTCTTGATAATGTATCTGCCTTAATCTTGTTGTAGACATCTTCTTTTAACACCTGATCACCGGTTAATCCTAATAGCATTAAACCTAATCCATCGTTTCCTTCCGGTAAATTCCCTTGATATTTTGGACGTTCAATTCCCTTCTTGTCATAGCGTTCGTTAAAAACATTTTCTACATCCTGTTGCAGTTTATGCTCTAAAATATATTTTTCACAGTTTTGATCAATTGCTGCATTCATAAAAAAACCAAGCAGCATAGGAGCTGGCCCGTTGATAGTCATGCTGACAGAGGTCATTTCATTAGACAAATCAAAACCAGAATACAATTTCTTAGCATCATCGAGACAGCAAATGGAAACTCCTGCATTACCAATCTTACCATAAATATCCGGCCGTATTGCGGGATCATTGCCGTATAAGGTAACGGAATCAAAAGCCGTAGATAGTCGCTTCGCAGGCAACCCGAGGCTTACATAATGAAATCGTTTATTCGTCCTTTCTGGCCCCCCTTCTCCAGCAAACATTCGAGTTGGATCTTCTCCCTCTCTCTTAAAGGGGAACAAACCTGCCGTAAAAGGAAATTCGCCCGGTACATTTTCTTGTAACAACCATTTCAAACGATCACCCCATCCACTGTACCTAGGCAAGGCAACTTTAGGAATATCCAAATGAGATAATGACTTCGTATGCGTAGATATAGACAATTCTTTATCTCTAACCTTGAATTTATATAATGGTCCTTTGTATCTGGCTATTTTTTCTTCCCATGATTCAAGCAACAACCAATTTTTAGGATCTAAATCTAATTTAACCTTGTCGAATACCGTTTTCAACCCTGCTTCTAATTCACCATTGCCCGATACAGCTAAAAGGGACTTTTGCAATCCATACAAAGTATTGGCTGTTTCAGTCTGCTGATTGACCCACGCATCATAGCTCCTGTTACTTTCAGATATTTCCGACAAATAACGTGTTCTAGAAGGAGGAATCACATATATTTTTTCTGACATTTCCTTCGTAATAGCATACTGAGACAAGAGGTCTGCACCTGACTTTTCAACCAGCTTGTCCATCAGCGACTTATACAAAGTGTTCATCCCTGGGTCATTAAATTGAGACGCAATCGTTCCAAACACAGGTATTTCTTCATCCAAAGCTTCCCATAAATTGTGATTTCTTCGATACTGTTTTTTCACATCTCGTATAGCATCTAACGCACCTCTTTTATCCGATTTATTGAGTGCAACTATATCCGCAAAATCAAGCATATCAATCTTTTCTAGCTGAGTCGCAGCCCCAAATTCTGGCGTCATTACATAAAGAGAAACATCTGAATGATCCAGGATTTCTGTATCCGACTGTCCTATTCCTGAAGTTTCTAATATGATAAGATCAAAATGTGCCGTTTTAAGAATATCAAGCGCAGTTGAAACATGTTTTGATAAGGCAAGGTTGGACTGTCTCGTTGCCAATGAACGCATAAAAACTCTCTCGTTTCGAATCGCATTCATTCTGATTCTATCACCTAAAAGTGCGCCTCCTGTTTTTCGTTTTGATGGATCAACGGATACGATAGCCATTTTTTTGGAAGGAAAATCAGTCAGAAATCTTCTAACCAATTCATCTACCAAAGATGATTTTCCAGCACCTCCAGTTCCTGTAATCCCTAGAACCGGGGTCGTTTTTTTTGATGCAGTTTCGTGAATTTTTTTCAACACTGATGCGTTTTCTTCAGGATAATTCTCTGCTGCTGAAATTAACCTACCTAGCGTTCTGTAATCATGAAAATCATTAGACTTAAAATCTGCTTGAACATCATTGCCCGTGCTGAAATCACATTGTTTAACCAAATCATTAATCATTCCCTGTAGTCCCAAAGACCTGCCATCATCTGGATGGTAAATTCTTGTCACACCATACGCTTGTAATTCGGCTATTTCTGAAGGTAAAATGGTACCACCGCCTCCACCAAATATTTTAATTTTGCTGGCTCCATTCTCTTGAAGTAAATCGTACATATATTTAAAATACTCCATATGACCACCTTGATAAGAAGTCATCGCAATTGCCTGAGCGTCCTCTTGAATAGCACAATTAACAACTTCTTCAACACTTCGGTCATGTCCTAGATGAATGACTTCACAGCCTGTAGCCTGAATGATTCGTCTCATAATGTTAATCGCCGCATCGTGGCCATCAAACAAAGACGCTGCTGTTACAATTCTGATTTTATGCTTGGGTATATAAGGAGTAATTTGTTCCATTAATTCTGTCTATAAAAAGGCAAGCAAATATAGATATAAGAACTTAATTTTTAAATCCACTGAAGAAAAGAACCAATGCCTTGAATTGAAATCATATAATATTAGCCGTTAGAACACCAATTTTATCTATTTCTTTATTGGAATCCCAGATATCCAGGAGGAGATAGATCAATTACTTTATAAATCGTAACTTGAACCATGCTACGACTAATAATCTTTTTTCTATTTCTCTTTATTAATCTTGAATATTTTAATGCTCAATGTTCTTCAGGCTTTACCGAAATGGTTATTGAAATTGTACCTGATAGCTACCCTTTAGAAATTTCTTGGGACGTTACCTCAGCAGGAACAGTGATTGCATCTGGCACTTTTGAAGGAGATACTATCTGTATAGACACCACAGTATGCACCACATTCACTATTCACGACACTTACGGCGATGGAATTTGTTGTGGCTACGGAACTGGCTACTACAATATTCTATTGAACGGAAATATGGTAGTTACAGGAGGCGAATATGACTATTCTGAAAGTTCTAGTTTTTATTGTCCAACGGGGAGCTCTTGCGAAAATCCAATTGAAATAACGGAAGGATCTTATTCAGCTGCTATTTTACCTGAAACCTGGTACGAATGGTCTCCTGATTCTGCCGGAATTTATGAAATTACAACCTGTGCAAACACTTGTGACACTCGAATTTGGGTTTATGATCTTTGTGCTGGGCTCGTATTTGACAGTGGCAATACAGGCACTGTATTTTACAATGACGACAATCCAACTTGCGGCATTCAAGCTTATTTAAATGGAATGTTTGATCCGGCAGAAACCTATTACATTAGAATTGGTCAAGTAGGAGTCTCTTGCGCTTCAGCACCGGTGGACTGGTCATTAAATTTCTTCTCTGCAATTTCAGGATGTACTGATCCAACTGCTTGTAATTACAATCCGCTAGCTACGACCAGTGATACTTGTTACTATATTGGTGATAGTTTGTGTCCGGATGGTCCTGATTTATGGTTACTGGAAGATGTGCTAAGAAATACCATGTATGTCGATGATTTGTTCAATACTGACCCATGCACCATCAATGAAGGTTGTTTAAGAGGATACGGAGATCGTGAAATTATTCGATTTACAACCCACATTAAAAACATAGGTAAATCAGATTATTACATTGGAACTCCTAGCTCAAGCCCGGGCCAATTTGAATGGGATAACTGCCACAGTCACAATCATTATGTTGGCTATGCGGAATATGTGCTCTATGACGTCGATAACTTCTCTACACCAGTAGGATTTAAAAACGGATTTTGTGTGATGGACTTAGAGTGCGACAGCGGTGGTACCATGACATATGGATGTGGAAATATGGGTATTTCTTACGATTGTGGAGATTATTACAGCTCTTCTCTAAATTGTCAATGGATTGATATTACAGAAATTGATACGGGTAGATATGTACTCGTTACAAGAGTAAATTGGGACCAGTCACCGGATGCACTTGGACAATATGAATCAGATTACAGTAACAATTGGGCTCAAGCTTGCTTCTATCTAGAAAGAGATCCAACAACTGGGGCACCATCAATAACATTGGACACGGTCTGTCCTGCGTACGAAGATTGCGCCGGCATACCTTTTGGAACAACCTTTGTCGATTGTAATGGAACATGCAACGGATCGGCGCTGATGGGAGATATCAATGCAGACATTGTGCAGAATACTGCAGATGCAATACAATATGTTGATGACATTATTGGAAATAACATAACATCTACAACTTGTAACGATTTGAATGCAGATGATGCCATTAGTGTTTACGATGCTGCATTAGTAAATAGCTGCTATCTTTTTGGCAGTGGCCACGTTCATGCAGGAAGTAGTTCTCACGACCATTGCAACTTCCCACTAAATGTTCATAATCCTTTTGACACGGCCCATCTCAGCATCATCGGCTATGACTTCAGTGCTGGTTATATTGATATTGGTGTAAAAAACGCTAGTTCAAAAATTGTTGCCTACGAATTCACAATGGACGGAATCACTATAAACAGCGTTGATAACTTACAAGCATCTAGCCAGTACCCAATAACCCCGAGTTATGCTGTTGGTGGGAGAAAAGTAATTGGTATTTCTTACCTGGATTCTGTTATTGATAAATCCAATGTCTACCAACCACTTTGTCGAATTCACATTTTTAACATCACAAATCCTACAATTTGTATTGATTCCATATTTGATATAGTAGATGACAATTACCACACCGTTGAAAATGTCATTGATGAATCTTGTCTTTACTTCACTTCTGTTGATGATAACGCTGGATTTGCAACTATGCACATGCAACCCAATCCAGCAGTAAATGAAGTCGTTATTAATTTAAACTCCAGCTTCGAATTGAAAGGAGACCTTATGGTTTACGACTGCCTGGGTAAACTGATTTTTTCTAAACGGCTTAATGCAAATCACATAGCCTTTGAAAACGTCGATGTTACGAGCTGGAATTCTGGCGTGTATCACGTAGTTTTTACTTCTGATGGTGGACTCATACAAAAACCTTTACACATCGTTAAATAGTAATTAACCATCATTATTTAATAAGTTAGGCACAAAAAATGATGTCAGTTTAACTACTTCCATTATATTCATTTAACATTTAGATGAGTGCGTATGGCAAAGAGGAAGAAGATAAAAAAAATCTTCGTGTTGGACACATCAGTAATCCTTCACGATCATGACTCCATTAAAAGTTTTGAAGAACACGACGTCGCAATTCCAATAACGGTCTTAGAGGAATTAGACAATTTCAAGAAGGGAAATGACATCAAGAATTTCTCTGCCAGATCGTTCATTCGAATTTTGGACAAACTTTCGAAAGAGCACATGCTACAAGATTGGATCCCTTTGAATGGACCGGACAAGGGAAAATTCAAAATCGTCATGGTCAATGAAAATAAATACCAGGATGCTACCAAAATATTCGCTGATAGGAAGAACGATCATCAAATCCTAAATGCTGCTTTAACTTTAGCAGAACAAGAAAAAGACAAAAAAGTCATTCTTGTTTCCAAAGACATCAACCTCCGACTAAAAGCGAAAGCATTAAATCTTGCAGCAGAAGATTTTGAAACCGGAAAAGTAGAAAACAGCAGTGTTATCTTTTCCGGCAAATTCGAAGTGACAGATGTTAATTCAGAGATTATTCAGGAACTTTACAAAAAAACAGCGTCAGACAATGTTGAATTTCTCGGTGAAAACCTCTTCAACAATGGTTTTTACGTACTTAAAAATGGTAAATCTTCAATCCTAGGATATTACAATGCCAATAAAAAACAGCTAGAACGGGTTGAAAAAAGTTATCACTACGGCATTAAACCAAGAAATGCCGAACAAACTTTTGCTTTTCACGCATTAATGAACCCCGAAGTAAAATTAGTCACTTTACAAGGAGTTGCAGGAACTGGCAAAACGCTATTAGCACTAGCAAGTGCGTTGGAACAAAAAAACATGTTCCATCAAATCATTCTAGCGAGACCAATCGTGCCGCTTAGCAATAAAGACATTGGGTATCTACCTGGAAGCGCAGAAGATAAAATAAGCCCATACATGCAGCCTTTATTTGATAATTTGAAATTTATCAAGTCTCAATTTAAAGAAAATGAGAAAAAATTGAAGGCAATTGTTGAAATGGAAGAAGATGAAAAATTGAAAATTACACCATTGGCTTTTATTAGAGGTCGTAGTTTATCCAATATTATATTCATCGTTGACGAAGCGCAAAACCTCACCCCACATGAGGTGAAAACAATCATTACTCGAGCCGGCGAGAACACCAAAATAATTTTCACAGGTGATGTGCATCAAATTGACACGCCTTATTTAGATGAGCAGAGTAATGGGCTTTCCTATTTAATTGACAAACTAAAAGGAAATGAGTTGTACGCGCACATAACCCTTGAAAAAGGGGAACGATCTGAGCTCGCAAATCTTGCTAATGATTTACTCTAATTGGCGTGGATGATTCTCCCTCAACTTTAATCCTTCGGTGAGTGCGCTTTTTTGCCAACGTATCCGTATACATTAGTTGATTAAAAAAGGGACGAAATTCAAAAAAATAGATCATTAACAACCATTTTAAACAGTCCAGATATTAATAACAGCAACTGACTAATTCAAATCATAATCGGTAAATAAACTTTTTGAACAGTGATTAAAACAGCCTGTAACTGAAATTGTATCAGAAAATATTCAATGGACCATACTTTTACCTCGGATAAACATAAAAATAACTTCAGAATATTTTAACTTTATCCACAGTCATCTTGGATATTTTCTAATACAAATAATCTAATTTTTGCATATGCGATTTTGCTCAACTTTAATTCTGTTCCTTTCCACAATCGCCATAAATAGTTATTCGCAAGGAAGAGTAGACGGTTTTTTTAAAGGGAAAGGAAATACAGAAATTGTGCTAGGAAGTGGAGTCGAATTTGCCAAAAGATATTTCGCTGGAAATGATAAGGTCTCTATATCCAGGACAATAAAAAATGCCAACATTTTTATTGCAGCAGGCTTATTTGATAAGCTAGATTTGTACCTCTCTGCCCCATATGTGAGCATCAATACAGTTGGCTCTGTTCAAGACGGCAGTGCCTTCCTTAAATGGAAAGCGTTTCGCAAAAAATTAAGTATTGGAGAATTATCAGTCAGTATGGCTCTTGGGTTCTCCGGAAATCTGGCCAACTATCAAACAGAAGGGCTTAGTGCGATCGGTCAACAGGCGAAAGTGATAGACATTAGGCCAGTTGTACATTATTTTTCAAAGGACGGCTGGTTCGGAACATTACAATTTGCATATGGCTGTAAGTCAAGTCCTGTTCCAGATTGTCTCAATGGATCTCTAAAAATAGGGAGAGCAACATCCAAGTTGTATTTTGATATTTGGTACGATCATCAAACTGGTCTTGGAGGACTTGACTATAGAGGTACTCCTACTCCATCAACCTTCAGAGAATTAAGGGTTAGTTACCACAAATTAGGCGCTACGTTTTATTCACCCATATTTGAGCGGCTTGGGGCTTTTGTAGGAACGTCATATGTTCTTGCGGGGAGGAATATTGGTCAAGGAATCAATTTAAACATTGGATTCGTACTGAAAAGCGATTGAACCAGCGTATTATTTATTGATTCTTTTAAAATTCAAAATTGGATAAGCAATATTTTTGGAAGTTTATTCTTAAACAAGAAATGAAATTGAATCAATCTATGAATGTCAGATTCTTAATTTACGTGAGCGTATTTCTGATTATCCAAACCAATTGTCTAATTAGAAATAAACGAAATTAAATCTTAAGCTCCAGTGTAATGTTAGAAGTCATATTATAGAAATAAAAAGGGGCAGCTTAACGCCACCCCTTTAGCAATTTATTTAAAATGCATCAGCCTTTCCACCAGCTGGCACAACCTGTACCCATTTACCTGGAGTTCGAGCATTAATGGTATTATCATACATTGCTTCGCTCTCTACAGTAGGTAGATAAAATTTACCCTGATAAGTTGCGTTTAGCTGAATTCTAAATGTTTTAGAACTTCCTTTACCCAAACTGTAATACGTATAGACACGGTCATCTCGTATATCCTGGTAATCGAAACTACCTGCAGAAACAGCAGATGTGAAATTTTGCATTCTGGTATTATGTATCTCCCAGCCCGAAGGAAAAATTTGATTTAATGTCATTTCGCGCAGATAACCTCTGGTTCCTGGATTGGTCACCTTGACCTGAGCAACAAAATCCGTTCCTTGCTCTAATACCGTTGGATCAATCGCATGACCATCCATATCTATGTAATTGACACTAACTGACATGTTGCTTGCCACGGCTTTTTCTGCACCAGATACTGGAATGCCTTCAACAACAAGTTTAGCATACAGCAAACCACTGCCAAGGTTTTTAACTTTAAGCACTGATTCTTCTGTATTCACATCTAACTTATCCGTAAAAATGGGAGCTTGCGTATTTTTACTATTCGTTGCCCCACCGTTTAAAACATAGGTAAAGTTCATGGTTTTATCCGTAGCATTCACCCCTACAAACTTGCTCATCGCAATTAAGGCATAAGCCGTTGTTTGCGTACTCATCCAGCTGTTATTATTCATTGCTTCTGCTATTCCCTTAGCCAACATTCCTCCCTTAGACTTATTATTCATGAGCGCCAATACTTCAAGGATCATAGCTTCATCTCTTAGAGAAGAACCGAATGTATAAGAAAGCTCCGTGTAATCCGGAATATCCACACCTACGTTATTAATTAATTGTTTGGCTACCTCTGGCCTTCCAATTAATACATAAGCTCCCGCGAGCCTCCATCTAGCCGTCGTTGACAGAGCACTGTGCTCACGCATTCTATTCATGGCACTTAGTTCCGGAGACCCAGCTAGAGCAAGTGTGTACAATCGATATGCCTGAGACAAATCATTATTGTAACTATACCCATGAAAATTTGAGTTCCCTTTTATTATTTTCCAGCTTTGCGCTTTTTTACGTTGATAAGAAATCCAGTTCTTTCTAAGTTGGACTGGCAATTTATAACCTTGTTTTTCGGCTTCAATTAGGAAATGACCACCATAGTTTGAGCCCCACTCATTGGTTTCAGTTTGACCAGGCCAATAAGCAAATCCTCCTTCTGCAGTTTGAAATAATTTTAATCGATCTATACCGGCTTTGATGTTTTTATCAAGCTCAATTTTAAAATCATTATTCAAATCCATTACATCATCGACAAATAGCTGCGGAAAAACTGATGACGTTGTTTGCTCAATGCACCCATGTGGATATCGAATCAAATACTTCAGTCTATTATCTAAATTCATCGGAGGAATAGCCGACACTTCAATTGTTGCAGAATTCGTCCCTCCAATGCCACTAAATTTAAAATTAGAAACCCACTCCATATTCGGTTCTATCACCGTTTCTGAAACATCAGCAACCATTGGATTTGGAGTTCGAACATCCAATTCAATTTCAAATTTGGCAACTTCCTTACCGCTTTTGGCAATAATTTTAACTTTACCAATTCCTATTTTCTTTTTCACCTTTAAAGGAAAATTAATGACTTCATCGCCGATATCCTCAAATCGAATAGACTTTTTATTTCCATCTGTGAATTCTATTAAATCATTTCCTATCACTTCTATTGTAACGCTCTTTATGTGCTTTTCCATAGCAAAAACATTAACCGGAAGTTTCAATTCTTCATCAGGCCCAAGAACACGAGGCAAGGTTCCCAATACCATTAATGGACTCCGAACCGGTACCGTTTTCTCAGTATGACCATAGCGTTTTTCTTGTCCAGCTACAACCATTACCCTTACGGAACCAACATAATTAGGTATGTCTATTTTATGCGTTTTGTTTGCTCCAGACTTAAGAGTAAAGGGTCCAACAAAGCGAACCATTGGCTTAAATCGATTGGCCTTAGCCGGCTTTTTCTTTCCTCCTTCACCATCACCTCCAATTGCTAAAAGTTTACTCATTTCCTGTGTATATGCCCCCATTACTTGGTCGTACAAATCCCATGTTCTAACTCCTAATGCTTCTTTCGCATAAAAATGATTCCACGGCTGTGGCGTCTTGAAACCAGTAAGATCCAGTAGTCCTTCGTCCACTATTGCCAATGTATAGGTCATCGGTTTTCCGTCCGCTTCATTAATAGTGATAGATGCCGTACTTTCTGGTCGCAGCACATCCTTCATCTTTATTGTAGGGTTTAAATGCGAATCTGGGTTTTCAACCGTTATAGGCACAACACCATACATTCTTATCGGTAAATCATTTTCTGTTACAGCATGTGCTTGCAGCAATGTAACGTGCACAAAAACATTGGGAGCCATTTCTTTGGTTGCCGTAAATTCAAATTTGGTTTCCCCTTTGGTCGTTTGCACCCAATGTTTCTCAATTATTTTCGTTCCTGATTCAACACAGATTAATGCTTTCCCATTCGTTGGTGAAGGAAACGAAACCTTTACTGGATCACCCGTTGAATACACCTCTTTGTCTGTAGAAAAACTCAGCATGGTTGCATTTTCATTTTCGGTCCTATTCGCTCTTGCCCAGTATGGCCAATCAACATAGAAAATTTTACCCGTAACATGGCCGGAAACTGGATCTTCTACGCGTACCAAATACCTGCCCCAAGAAGGTCTATTCACTTGAAATTTAAATGAAGCTTTACCATCTTTTGAAGAAATGTTTTTCTCAAACTCTGCAACAGTGCTTGACCGAGAGATGTATGACATTAAATCATTATCGTAACGATCCCACCACCATCTCCAACCAATTTTATAAACCTTAACATTTAAATCATCTCGAGAAATCGCTTTTCCGTAAGCATCGACCGTGGCAATTTCAAATTCATGCTCCTTGTCTGTAACCAATGTTCCTCGATACAACCCGCCTTTTGGTGTTTTGACACCAACGTAAGAATCATAAGGCGAATATTTAATGGACTTCCAATCAACCGAGAAATTACCCCCTTCTTCAAATATTTTTGTTGCAAAATTGGCCATTAACATTCCTGGTGAACTGCTGCCAATATTAATTTCAGGTTCGAATACTATTTCGCCATTCTCATCTACCCTACTATCCAACACAGTCTCCTCATCCACCTCTATACTTTTTAGTGGATCGTCGAATACGTATCCTTCAAAATTATCAAATGAAGTCCTTTTCGAATTGATGGTCAGATCAACCTTGGCTTTTAAATTTTTCGCAATTGCGCCGTGCAACCATTTTGTAGAAAGTTTAATCTCATTAGGAGCTGATTTGTTCAACATTTCTGCATTAAAATCCATGTATATTTTTAATCGATTCGGCTTAACAGTTTCTACCTTTAAATATTTGCTGTAAGCACGGTTCCCAACTTTAATCTCAGCCCTGTAAGTACCTGTAATATCATCCTTGTCGGTTGCTGTTCCAAATTTGTAATGTCCTTGTTTACCGTGAGTGGCTGTTCGTTTTTCAACAAGTTGTCCTTGCGGGTTGTAAAGTTTAAATTTAACTGGGTGGTTAGCAGGAAGCACCTTATTCGCGTCTTCCAAAATAAAGGATAAGTGAATAGAATCTCCAGGTCTCCAAACGCCTCTTTCAGCATACACAAAACCCTTAACACCTTTTTGCACTGTAGCACCGCTCACATCAAATTTTGACATAGACAATGACTCCCCATCCCGTAATTTCAAATAACCTCGTTGATTTCCTTTCTTAGCAATGAGAACAAATGGCTTCGTTGATAGGCTGATGTCGCACATGCCGTTTTCATCTGTCATGACACTGCCAATTAACTGCTGCTGAAAATCATAGAATTCAATTAATGCACCGGCCATGCTCTTGGTACTTCTCAAATCCGAGAGGAAAACATGCATTTTTTTGTCTGCACCAGCCTTGGCAACAATACCTAGATTAGACGTCAGTACGTTCGTTACAATTTTCTTATTTCGATAATAAGATGAGCTGCATGGGTTTTCACGTTCTCGATAATCGTAATCATAATCGTCGTAATAATCATCGTAATAATAATCATCGTAGTAATAACCTGTTTGCCAATTAGACTCACTCCAATCCTCTTCGTAATCTTCTTCAATTTCTATGTTTTGAAGATCATCCTCATCATTTGCAGAACACTGATAAGCAGAATATTCTTGTTTGAATCTTAGCTCAATCTGATGAACAGTGCCTGGGCTTTGACCGATAATATCAGTAAGGTCAAGAAAAAATCGATTCCACTCATGTATATTTTTAGCACCATCCTGAGTAAGATCTACTTTCTTTTTGATGATGTTTTTGGCAACACGCTTCATCTGATAAGACCCCTTCATGTTATTAACTTGAAGAAATTGTATCATATTATCCTCAAATACCTTGGTAATATAAACATCAACAGCCTTCAAGTTCACTGCTTCAAAAGGGAATACATAACCATCTCCAGAGTTTGGAATAATTGCGCCATTATTTGCAAACCTAAAATTGGGCTTAATACCCTCAAAAACAAGTTCAATACTCTTGCTTTCTATCATTTTATATCCATTGATATTCTTGATACCTTCCATGGTGTGAACCTCTCTCTTACCAGACAGTGCATGAGGTAAGAACACCTTGATTTCATGTCCTTCTATTTCAAAGTTGAGGTTCGATAGATTATCGATTTTAACAAGACCTTCAAGCTCTTGGTTTTTTTTCAACGGATCAGAAAAATGAATCAACACATATTGCTCCGGATTATGAACTACAGCCATCTTTGTTACTTTGAAATCTCCAAGGGCAATCACAGGAACTACTTTCTCTGATGAGCGACTCGCACCAATCGCCTCCCCATTACAGAGTAATTTAATCTCACTCGCCGCTTCTTTTCTAGCTACATGTTCTACCACAAAACGATGTGTATTACCATAGTCATGGTTCCACGTTATTTGAAGTTCCTTTCCATCTTGAAACGCAGTAAGTGTTTTTACAAGAGCTAAAGAATCTGTTATATCTGCCGTAATAATGCGTCCAGATAATTGTTGATCCTTCAAATTATCAGATACGTATGTCGAAAGACCATCAATATAAATATTTAAGTCTTGTTCAATTGTCTTGAACTGAAAGTTAAATTCTTCCAAACCTTCTGGCATTTCAGTCATCCTGCCCAGATTAAAATACGCGGTATATTCGGTCCCGCTTTTTAAAAGATTCTTAGGTGTGAACTCAATCATTCTATCTGAAACAAACACTGCTTCTCCTGCAATAGATGGTTGAAAGCGGATAATGTCTCCTATAGGTTGATCTTCCGCGGCTATGGACTTTGCAACATCATCTGTTAACATTATTTTAACGGATGATTCCCTACTTACAATGCCCGATGTATAAGCTGAAATGTATTGTGCAAATTCTGGATTTATTTTCACTCTTTTCTGTACTTCTTGGCTACAACCAAAAACCAATAAAGCGATAGTAATTGAAATGATATTGACTGAAATTCTCATAAATATTTAATTTTTAGTCTAAACTAAGCTTGATTTAGATAAATCGTAGCTTAAAGCTATTATCTGATACCGGAAATCTATTTTTCGTTATTTTCGAATATAGCTTTTAAAAAATTAATTATTGGTTATTATAATTTGTTTTAATCACGGTTAATTACGAAATTACTCACCCATAAGGATTTACCCATAAATTCTTGCACCAAGTATAACTCACTAACCTGCCTCATGAAAAGAATTCTTTTTACAATTATTATTGCCCTTTTATCCACCTTAATTAACGCACAACATTTCCAGAAGAGATTACCAAAGGAAACACAACAAAAGGAAAACAGACTTTTAAAAATAGATCAATCGATATCAAAATCGGATCGATTTATTTTCAATATGAAAACAAAAAATGCTGCTGTGGGCGAAAAGAAACAAAAGCTCAATAGTGGTCTGGTCCATGAATTAAATCCCAATATTCCACTAAGCAAAAATGGTAAATTACTTTCGCCAGATGGGCACGAAGTCGATTTTCGTCACCCCACTAAAATTCCAATTGGCGGATGCTGGACACCATCACCTTTTGTAAATGGAGAGGCAAAAGATGCAGGTTGTGCATTTACGGTAGCATGTGATAATCCAGCTAATAGAGACGTTTCCTCATTTGCAAGTATCAAATATGTAGAGCTTGTATGGCACGTGATGTGGAGCGGAGGCGCTTCTTCTAATATTGACCAAACACGGATTGATGATTTGATGACTGAACTAAATGCTGATTTTGCATCCTTTAATGTTATCTTTTGTGCTGATCCTGCCAATTTCTATGAGGATGCTGGAAATTACAACCACGATGAAAATACCGAAGAAGTTTCTTTAAAAACTACATATAACGTTACACCAACTCAAGTGGTCAACATATATGTTGTTGGAAGTATGGGACCTGGTGGTTACGCAAGATTCCCTTACGACCCAATGGGTGGAACATCATCAACAGGGGGGGTCGTTCTAAATCGAGGAAATTGCAATGTAGGAACGCACACATTAGCGCATGAAATGGGCCATACTTTTGGACTTGAGCACACTTTCGCTGGTGTAGATGAAAGAAGCACATGCTCATCCTGTTATGAAAAAGTAAGAAATGTAAATGGTTCATCGAACACCTCTGGAGTCGCAACTCCACTTGGTGGCCCTTATTTAGATGAAGGAGACCGAGAAGGAGATTGGTGTTCTGATACGCATCCTCATGCAACTAACTCATACGACTGCACGAACTACACGAATCCACAACAGGCTTGTGATGCTTTTGCACCTGCTAATCCAGAAGTGAATAATCACATGTCTTACTCGTTTTGTTCAACAACATTTACAGATCAGCAATGGCGTCGAATGCATTGTATGATGGATTCTTATCTTGGATCATGGACAGCTAATGGTGGTGGAGTATGTGGCACCTTACCTCCTGTTGCAGATTTTACAGGTACCCCAACGAGTTGGGTTTCACCCGCAATTGTCAATTTTACAGATTTATCCACACCCCCTGCAATAATTGATTCTGTGGAATGGATTTTTGATGTTGCCGCGAGTGGTACAGTAACGTGTGCAGGTTGCACAGGAACCAATGCAAGATGGACACAAGACCTTTCAGCGGTTGGAACGCTTTCTGCACCTCCGACTGTAACATACACCAACGTTGGCTTGTATAGTGTTTCGCTGACTGTATACAGTACAAATGGCAATGACACCGAGACTAAAATCGACTACATAGAAGTTATAACAACAGGGTCAGATTGTGACACTCTTGATGCAGACTGGACTGATATTGGACCAAATCCAGCCTATTACTCAGGTGCTTATGGTTATTTCACAGGTATTCCTTCTGAAGGAAGCGCCTTACCAGAAGATCCTGCTGGATATTACCAACAATACTTCACGCCAAATCCAGGGACCTCGGTTGTTGGTTCTGTAGTTATCGGCTTAGGACTTTTAAATGACGCGGATGATGATATGACATTTCAAGTAGTCGTTTTTGAGGACGATGGCGCTGGTTTGCCTGATTTTGGTGCAGGACCAGTTGCTGTACAAGCGTATTCACCAACGCAAATTGGTGTACCTACGGGCGCGTTTTACAATGTTTTTACAATACCATTAACTTGTGCACCAACCATAATAGGAACCACATTTCACGTTGGAGTTGAAATGTTTCCAGGAGATCCTACCGATGAGCTTGTTCTATTGTCCAACACAGACGGGGAAGGTGGTTCTCCACTAAGTAATAGTTACAGCACCTCCTTGTGCGGTGATGGTGATTTTAACATAGCACCTGTGCATTGTGCCTATGCGGGTGTAGATTTTGATTTATTGTGTTATCCAATTATGGGTTGGTCAGCTCCTTCACCTTATGCTTCTGGTTTTTCAGAGAATGTCTTTTGCGATACAACTGATGTAACTATAAATACGGGAACATTTTACGATGGAACTGGGTGCTCAGCGCCTTCTGGTCCTAATACCGGAATTCTTAATTGGTCTTATACTTTTTCCTCTGATGGGGCAACAATCAATTCTACCACTGAGGTAACCAGTATACCTCGGACTTATTTATCCGCAGGACCAGACACTTTAACCATTACTGCAATAAATGAATGTGGTAGAGCAGATACAACGGCATGGATTATTCCTTATAATTTTTTAGAAACACCTGATGCTGACTTCACCAAAGATCTAGCAAATCCAATTTGTTTAACCGATCAACCCATTACATTTACTGCAAACTCTGTTGGTTACACCGACTACACTTGGGATTTCGGTGATGGAACCACATTAAGCGGAACGGATTCCAGTCCGACACACTCATATGCAGCAGTAGGGACTTATTATGTTAATTTAACGGTAACGTCTCCAGGATATCAGCCATCAGACACAACCTATCTTGAAGATTTTGAAAGTGGTATTCCGGGAACTTGGACAACGCTAGACAATAATTCTTCAGTTGGAAATCTAGCCGCGATTTTTGATGGAACGAATGCTACTGCTTGGGTAGACACCGATTTGGATGGTGCAGGTGATCAAGAAGCATGGTCTACAGGGTGGAATGATCCAATCACAACACCATCTGATGACTGGTTAATTTCCCCCAATATTGCCATAACAGGAAATAATTCTTTAGCATGGGATGGCGAATCTTTTTATGCTGGGTTCCCAGATGCATATGAAGTATATGTTGTCGGTGGTGGCGGTGCGACGGTTGCTAATTGTTTATCTGGTCAATTGGTATTTTCAACCGGTGGTGAAAATGCTTTTACCACACAGCATGTAGTAGCTCTTCCCTCTTATGGTTTCAGCGCTGGAAACATAAAAGTATGCTTTCGAAATAATTCTGGTGGGAATCAAGGTTATCTAGCTATTGACAATGTAAGAGTTGGAACCACTGGTCCAGGATGTATAAATAGCGAGCAAAAATTAGACTTTGTAGAAATTGTTGATTGTTCAATTGCTCCTCCATCAGCTGATGGAGATGCAACTCCAATTAGCGGATGTTCTCCACTTACGGTTAATTTTTCTGATGTTACTTCTATTGGTGACCCAGCTACTTCCTGGTTATGGAATTTTGGCGATGGCACTTTCTCAACACTCCAAAACCCCGGTTCTCACATATATACAACAACAGGAACCTATAATGTAATTTTTGAAGCATGTAATGCAGGAGGTTGCACAACTGAAAACATAACAATAACGGTTTCTGGGTTCACTGAAGATCCAGGCTATTCCTACAGTAGTATTTCTGAATGTCTAAACGGAACAGACATTTCAGCTACCCTTTCGGGAACATTAGGAGGCGTTTTCACATCCATCCCTGCTATTGGAATAAATCTGAATTCGACATCTGGATTAATTGATGTCTCTGCATCTGTACCTGGAATCTACGATGTTACTTATACAACTACTGGTCCTTGTCCTGCAGATTCTACCATTACAATTACAATTAATTCTGACAATCCACACTATTCTTATAGCTCTCTAGCTGAATGCCAGAGTGGAGCAGACATTGCTGCTACCATTACAGGAACTGCAGGCGGATTCTCATTCTCACCTGCTGGACTTTCTATTGATCCTTCATCTGGTTTGATTGATGTTTCTGCATCAGCCGACGGAGTTTACGATGTGACTTACACCACAACAGGTGCTTGTCCGGCCGATTCAACCCTATCCATTACCAT
>Ga0115568_10000305_pt1 | contig 35922 bp, 59 predicted proteins | sample COGITO_mtgs_1204_FD_87296 | JGI IMG/M metagenome (GOLD analysis project Ga0115568, IMG submission 87296) | Pelagic marine microbial communities from North Sea - COGITO_mtgs_120426 | ecosystem: Environmental > Aquatic > Marine > Epipelagic | place: Germany:Helgoland, sampling site Kabeltonne...
GTTAATATGGGTTTTATTGATAACGTAGGAATAGCAGGAGATTCTTATGTAAGAATGGGAAACGTAAATACTCTTACAACTTCTGATTGTAGTTTTAGGGATAGAAGAGTTTCTACAAGTGCAACTGCTGAAGATGATTGTGAAGCTATGTTAGTTACATTCTGGGAGATTCCATAGTGGCTTGGACAGATGTAACATTTACTTTTGGCACTAAGCTTGAAGCATCCAAACTCAATCAAGTACAAGCAAACTTTACAGCACTTGCTGAAAAAGCTTCTGGTGCTCCAACATTTAGTGGTCGAGCAACTGCTATGGTAACTTTTGCAGGAAATGGAACTATACATAAAGCATTAGGCATAACATCAATCACTCATGCTTCAACTGGTTTATATCAACTTAACATGACAGCTACATTTTCTGTTGGGACACAAGTAATAAGTGGTGGTACAGCATTTAGGTCAGTCCCATCAACTGCAATGATAGGTTTTAATGTTAATGTTGCTTACAGCGATGCTTCGGTTAGGGTTTTGAATGGAGCTGCTGCTTGTACAACGAACAGTTCTACATTTCCATTAAGATTTCAAGCTATCAATAATTCAGCTAAAGCTTTCGAAGATGTAGAAATGGGACATATTATTTTTATCGAGAATGTAGAATGAGTTGGACAGCATTAAGTTTTACATCAGGAACACTTTTAGTAGCATCACAGATGAATGCTTTACAAGAAAATTTTACTGCTGTAGCATCAGCAGAGTCAGGTGCACCTACAATTGTAAATATTGCAAAAGCTTGGGTAACCTTTTCACAATCAGGGACTATTTATGATTCAGAAGGAGTCAGCTCTGTAACAAGAAGTCAGCTAGGAGAATACACAATAACTTGGACTACACCTTTCAGCTCTTATTATGCTATAGCTTTCGGAGACAAAACTGGACGAAGTGCATCTGACCCTTCGATAAGAAACTTCAGAGCTTTTACACAAAACTCTGCAAATGTACTAGTAACATATTCAGCTACAAACAACAGTAGCAATGCCAAAGAAGATATTGATGGAACTGTATCTGCTTGGCAAGTATAATAAATTTAAAAGGAGAGGTGAATATATGTGGAACTTATTAGACAGATTAAAAGAGCCTAGCACTTATGCTGGTTTGTCTGGCTTAATGATTGCTATTGGATTATCACAAGACCAATGGTCAATTATTTCTACAGCATTAGCAGGAGTAGCTGGTGTTTTAGCGATGGTCTTAAAGGATAGAAGTTAATTGAGATATAAGCTATGCGTTTATGACCATATTAAAGAAGTATTTATAGCTTCTAAAATTATTGATGCTAGTTCTCTAAGCTCGGCAGCGAAATTAGCTGAAATCCATTTTGACAAAATACAAAAAGCAAATCAAGATGTAACTCTAAAGGTCGAGGAACTTAAAAATGATATCAAAAATAATAGCTGAAGTTATAAACAATTTGCTTGGAAGAGGTTTAGCTTTCTTGACAGAGTATTTGAAAAAGCGAAAAGTAAAAAAACTTGAAAGTCAAGTCGCTTCCTTGCAAGACAAAGTTTTGATTCTAAAAAAAGAAAAGGAAACTCAGGTCAAAATTGAGAACTGGAAAGACAGATTAAGAAACAAAGAGAACGAATCACTAGCAAAAGAGTTAAATAGGATATTAAATGACTAAATATAGCAAAAATGCTCTCAGAAGCACAGAAAGGGGTCATTTAAGGCACTTTAGCATAAAATGGGGTATTGGTATTAGTTTAGTTCTATTATTGTCTATATCGTGCTCTAAATTAACAGAATCTTCAAACCAACTACCAGAAAAATTAAAATATTCTAAAATTGAGTTTGAGCCATGTGCTTATTCAGATTCACCTTATCTTTGTATTAGAGAAAGCAATGCAATTAAACTTGTGATAGAATTTAAACAATGCCAAGAGCAAAATAAATTATTGAGAGAATTAAATGGAAACTGAAATATTAGCAATCGTATCCCAAGCACCTGCTTTGGCAATAGTTGTTTGGTTAATTATGAAACAAGAAAAAACACATAAGAATGGAAATGGCAATGGAGCAAACTTAGAGTTAGTCAGAGCTATTTCTGTATCAATGGAAAAATTAGCAGATGCTCAAATTGATGCAAATAGAATTGCAGAAAGAAGAGCAAGAGGTTTTGAAACATGGTTAGACAACCAAAGAGCCAACCAAAGTCCCTTTCAGTCAAGAAACCACGAGTAGACTGGGGAGCTTGTCTGTATAATCAAATCCAAGAATTTGGTGGAATCCCATTGCCAGAATTAGAATATAAATTTCATCCTACAAGAAAATGGAGATTCGATATGGCTTTTATAAAAGAAAAATTAGCTTTAGAAATTGAGGGAGCTGTTTGGATTCAAGGTAGGCATACCAGAGGGTCGGGTTTTGTAAAAGATATGGAAAAATATAATGAAGCCTGTTTTTATAATTGGAGACTTTTAAGGTTTACACCAAACGATGTCAAAACTTTTGTGGCATTAAAATTTTTAACTAAATATTTTATAGGAGACAAATTAATTGAATGAAGTAATGTTAGAAAAAGCTTTTTTAAAACTCTACGATGAATTTCTTAAACTTAATTTACATATACAAACTGAACATAAATCTGATATACTAATGAAAAAGAAGTTGGCAAATATAATTTTAGTTTGCGAAGATATTAACGAGCACTATTATTATGAAGAAATTAATAGGGTTAGAGAAAATAAAGAAGAAGAATCTCACTAAAACAGTTTTTATTAGTGACATTCACATACCTTATCAGGACAAAAAAGCCTTAGCGATGGCTATGGAAATTATTAAAGATTTAAAATTAAAATCTCATGACAATATTATAATTGGTGGAGACCTTGTTGATTACTATCCTATTTCTAGTTTTAGTCCTGACCTTATGGAATCTAATATTGACCTAGAGCTTTATGAAGCAGTAGAGTTTTTAAATGATTTAAGAAAACTTGCACCAGATTCTAGCATCTATTTTTTTGAAGGTAATCATGAGCAACGTATGCAGAAAAAAATTATGTCATCTGTAAGTGCATTAGCACCATTTCTAAAAAACAGATTATCTATAAGGCAACTTTTAGAATTTAAAAAATTTAACATTAGAGAAGTTCAAACACCTTTTACACTTAACAAAAAACTTTTCTTTTTACATGGACATGAAAAAAAAGGATTTATAACTCCACAACATATTGCATCGGTAAATTTAAAATACTACAATCGTTCTTGCATTGTAGGTCATCATCATAGATTTGATATGGCAATAGCTACTCAACTTGATGGAAGCTTGTTGGGTGCTTGGGCAAATGGTTGTCTTGCAGATTTAAGTCAATTGCCAGATGGATTGTATTCTAGTTTTGATTCTACTCAACGTGGAATTAGTGTAATTTATAATAGAAGCAATGGATTTTTTTCTGTAGCACAACATCTTTTTGTACCAAATAAACAAAAAGGTTATGAATGTCTAGTAAATAATAAAGAATATATAGTGTAATAAAACCCCTATAAATACAGGCTAATATTAAATATGTAAAAAAACTTTGTATATTTAGTTGACAATTATAATATATACAGTTATTTTTATACTCATGATACACAAACAAACAAAAACAAAAAAAAGTATCAAGGAGAACAAAATGAAGAATCAATTTAGAGTATATGGTGTTAGAGAAATCAACACAATCATAATAAGCTTACAAGAAGCTAACAACAATGGGACAAAAGCAGAAAAAGATTTTTGGGCTTTTCAAGCAGAGTGTTTCCAAGAAAAGAAAACAAGTTTTACACATAGAGAATTACTAGATTTTAAAAAAGGAAGAAAATAAAAAAAAAGGTTTTGGCTCTTCCTTTAAAAAAGAGCTATTAAAAAACATATTTACTTTTATTAATATTAATGTAGCTTACTACTTGAGGTGGTTGAATGAAAACTAATTTAGAAAATCTTTTGCGAGAATATTATCTTGCAGGAAAAAGCTATGCTGATATTGCACGAAGTTATGGTTTTTCAAGGCAGTATGTGCAACAACTTTGCAGTAAAAAAACTCCAGAAATTATGGAAGCAAAAAGTAAATTTTATTCTGAATTTATGAGCATTAAAGATTCGATGCCAGTAAATAAAAGAATTAAGATTGCGAGAATCATGCAGGGTAAAACTCAAACTGAACTAGCAGAGGAAGTCGGAATTAAACAATCCTATCTTTGTAATTTAGAAAACAGAGAATCTAACAGTTATCACTACAAAACAATTCAAGATACTTTATGTATCTAGTTGACTTTTAAATGATAATTTTGTAAAGTGGATTATCTAAAAAATTAAGGAGTAGAGCTTATGGAAAAACAGAAAGCCAAACCAGAAACACATACAGGAAGAATTGCCAGAACTTCTAAGTATGGATTCCAACTTGAACAGCACGTTGCTGCTGAAAGATGGATAAACTATGGCAACTATTTTGAAGGAAAAAAAGAATGGGAAGTGGGTCAGGAAGTTACCTGTGGAGTCAATGCTCTGGGTGATAAGATGTACCTTAACCAGATTGATTTATCTATTGAAGCCAAAGACAAGCAAATAGATTCGGCAATGGGTGTCAAGGATGACTTTGACCTTGATGACTTTAAAGAAAATACAAAAAGACCAAGTGCTAATAAGTCAGAAGAGGAAAAAAGACAAAGGTCGATTGTAAGACAGTCCAGTTTAAAATCAGCAGTACAGTTTTCTCAAGGAAGAGACTTAAAACTAGAAGAAGTTTTTAACATAGCTGAAGCAATGTACGACTGGGTTGAAGAAAAAGAGGAAGTACCATTTTAAAAGATAAACCTAATTATTATGCAGTTTTAATTGCTGAAGTTAGATACTCAAAAAAGCTTTCTAATTTTTCTAAGTTATTATATGCAGAGATATCTGCACTTTGTAACAAAGAAGGCTTCTGTTGGGCTTCTAATGCTTATTTTGGCGACTTATACGAAGTAAGCAACCTAACAGTCACAAGAGCCATTACACAGCTTGTAGAAGCTGGATTCGTGCTCAGAGAGCTTGATAATGTTAATGGTGACAATACAGCAAGAAAGTTGCGATTAGCCATATCAGAAACGATAATACCACCTATCAAAAATGATAGGGGTAGGGGTATCAAAAATGATGCACATAATACTATGAATATAGATAATAATAAAAAGAATAAATCTATTGATAGTTTTAATGATTTCTGGATAAATTTACAAGGAAGAAAATTAAACAAACCAGAAGCAAGAAGAGTTTATGAAAGAATAAAATGTCAGCTCTCAGGAAAAGAATTGGCAAACAGATTTAATGTTCTTTTTAAAACTAGAGAAGAAAAATTTATTCCTTATCCTGCAAAGTGGTTAAGGAACGAGGGATGGAATGATGAAGGAGCTATTGAGAAAGTTAATGGAGATATTGTATATCGTGACAAAGATGGATATATTATTTCGGAGCAAGAATACAATCAAGGGTAGAAAGCCACTTTGGGTTTACTCTAACAAAATTAAAAATATTGATGGGAGATTAAAATGACTAAAGAACTACAGAATTCTTTAAAAGAATCAGAGATGAATGCATTTATTATTTATTATGCATTATCAAAATATGCTTCACAGTTTACACAAGAAACCGACCTACCAAAATTTGCAGATGGACTTAAAATTCTTCTGGAAAAATATGAGAAGAAAACTTCTGAGATTCTAATCAAAAAAAATATGGTAGGTGGTAATTATGCAGAGTGAACTTTCAAAAAACGTATTTGAACTAATTGAAGATTTAAAATCTATAGACATCAGTATCCTAAAGGGAAGATTAGAAAGAGGAAATATTTTACTAAGAATAAAAAATGAAAAAGCTTATCTTGGTTATGATTCATATTGTAATACTTGGCATGAGTTTCTGGAAGCAATACATCTCAACAGAGAAACTGCAAGACAAGATATGGAAATTTATTCTGAGTTTTCTTTTTATGTTTTAGAACAGTCCAGAGAAAACTTAAAACAAACTTCTTATGAAAGACTTGTTAGACTTTTACCTATTGTAAAGAAAGAGCCACAGATGAAAAAAGAACTTTTAGAAATGGCAACTAGAAGTAATCGTGCAGACTTTGATAACAACGTAAGAGAGCTAAAAGGCTTGACTGCAACAGACAGTTGTAAAGACTGTATGCAAGAGTATATAGTGCTTCATAAGTGTAAAACTTGTGGTTTAACAATAAAAAAATAAAATTATTTTACTTTGTAAGCTACTGTAATTATTGACAAATAAAAAAACTTTAAAAAAAACAAAGAAAGTTGTTGACATTTATTATCCAATCCTTTACTTTTATAAGGGTTAAGACAATACGAACAGTTAGCCAGACAGTCTTAAAAGCCATTGAAGGCGACACGAACTCTGCTTGGTAGCAGTAGACCCAGAAAGGGTCAGAAGTGTTCTGGGTTTAAACGCATCCTAAAACGAGATATAAACAGGCTCGGTAAAAACTTTATAAAGTTTAAAACAAAACAAATAAATCTAATCTAGTGATTGCAAAAAAAATAAATCTCAAGATTGTATCAATGGCAAAAATAATAACTGTCAATTACTCTTGTACTTGGTAAAGCTAACAAGAGCTGAGAAAGCAGATGACTAAAATTTTGTTAAGAAGGTTGGATGGTGAACGCCAGTAGGTTGGGGGTAACTTGAGGAAGTTATCCTCGTTTGACTGAAGTGAAATAAAGTAACTGTCTAAGGTACTATCAAAAAATGATTTAAGAATACTGAGAGATTTTTAAGTTATTAGGTTTCAAGTGTACGTTAAAAGCGTGTTCGTGAGAACTTGAATATCTAAGTAAAGGTTTTGCAAGACTAATATTTAGAGAATGTAAATAAAGATTGTGCCAAGTGTCGAGGTAACTTAATAGACTGTTTAAAGAAACAGATTGCTTGGTTGATGGGTTAATCAGATTTTTATAAAAGGTTGCTTGTAAGACAGCAATGACCTAGCAGCTCCCTAGCGATGGAGTTAGGAAAGTCGGCAGACTTTTTGGGTTGCGAATAATTAGAGTTTACATCCTAGACTTAAAAAACTTTTTGCAATCATTTGATTAGATTTATTGTTTATCAACAAACTAAAAACAAAGGAGAAGAAAATGAGAATAATTAGTAATGCAACAAACCTTGATAATAAAAAATTGCAATCATTATTTTCTGCTGTTCATAATCGACTAGCAAAATATGAAGGTCGATTAGGTCATTGGAAAACTTTGAAGGTAGCAATTGATAGTCGAGCTTATGGATATAGTGGACTAGCTTATGTAGGTCAAGGTCAAATTTTCAAACATCATGATTGGGATATTGAACTTAAATGTTCTAAAGGACTTTCTTTAGAATCATTAGCTCAATTGTTTGCACACGAACTTATGCACAGTTATGGATATCGAGATACAAAACAACAAGCAGGTATTCGAACTAAGGGTCGTGTATTCAATCGTAAACCTTTACTAGAAAAAGATATGGATTTCATAAAGCAAGAATTTGGTGAACTTGATTTCCAGAGAATAGAAAAACCAAAAGTTAAGATTGATAAAGTTGCTCTAAGAAAAGAAAGAGCAAAATCTAATCTTGCCAATTGGGAAAAGAAACTTAGCTTTGCTAAAAACAAAGTTAAGAAGTATCAAGCTAAAGTTAGGTACTACGAAACAAAGGGTGCTTAGAAGCATTTTAAGGCTCATTACAGGACTCTACATCCTAAGATGGGTAATAAGTCATAAATACGAAAACTTTACAATTATTAGATAGTAGTTTACTATTATTATAATTAGAGTAATTCCTGAATACAGGTAAGCTCAAGGAGACAAAAAAATGATACCAAAAGCAATTAGGGAAAAAGCAGTTCAAGTTGTAGATACTTATGACTTAACTGCAACTCAACGTGCAGTTGTTTTACATCAAGCAATGGCATATATCGAAAAAGAGATAGGAGAAAACTTTGATAAATCTTTAACTATGTTTAAAGTTCATGTTGAGCATTATTCAAATACAGTTGGGTTTGCTATACAGTCATATATTAAAGATGAGTATCCAGAGGTTACATCATGAATACAGAGTATATAAAAAAGTATAAATATTTTACTAAGGAAGGCATTCAAAAAGAAGAGTTGATTGCCTTACCTAGATTAACAACAATACATTTTTGGAGAGGGATACAAGATTTTTTGTATGATGAAGGTTACAAATTCCGAAAGCAACCTAAGATAAACGAGGGTGACCTTCCATATGGTACTGCAACCAAAGAAGTACCTGATAATATAAAAAAAACTTTTACTCACTTCAGAGAAGTTATGGATGCTTACTTTACTTATAAGATGATGAATGATGACAAACCCTCTAAATCAAAAGATGGCAAAGTCTTAAATTCAAGACCAAAGATTATTGATGACTGTAGAGGAAGAGTCGATGACATCAAGAATGATTTGGAAACTATGAAGCAAGAATATGAAGAATGGAGTGAGAAGATTAATCAGGGAGCTACTCAAGATAAGTGTAACGATGCAGTAGATACCTTAGACACTACAATATCACAATTAGAAGAAATAGAATCAGAGTTGGATAGTTTATTAGGTGAACTTCCACAAGGATTCGGGAGAGATTAAAATGAAATACATATTACTAGAGAAGGCAAACTATAAACATATTGAATCAGACTATTCATTAGTTGATGTTTTTGATTCAAGAGAAGAAGCCGAAGCTCAAAAAGATTTATGGGAAAGAATTAAAGTAAAAACAAATCATGATTACTTTATTTTTGAAGAGGTGAGTGATGAGTAAAGAACATTGCGTTATATGTGGGAGTGTCTTAGGTGGCACTCCAAAGGCTTCAACAAAGTTAGGTCAAACTATTTTAAACGAAACTTTAAAGCAAGACCCTGACTTCAAAGACATGGGTAATAATCCAATGCCAATTACACCTGAGTGGACTAAGTGCTGTTTTGATTGTAATTATAAATATGTAGTTCCAATTAGAATGGGTCAGATTCCAGATAATATAGAAGCTGATACTTTTGTATCACGACCTTTAATAATAACTTTATGGACTGCAACAGGTTTATATAACAATGGCAATCTTTATACTGATAAATTTTATTTACCTGAAACTGCATACGATACAGAGCTTTCTCGAAAACATAAACGAGAAAAAAGAAAAGCGAAAAACGAATTAGCTTTAAATATGTTTGCAGAAGGTGGTAAGATATAATGAGCAAAGGCAAAGTACCTATAAGAAGGCAACACGTTGGTGTAGGTTTTTTTGGACTTGCACATCAAGAGAAGAAAGAAAAATTAACTAAAGAAAAAAAAGAAAGAGAGGTGAAAAAAAATGCAAGAGCCAGACTTAAAAGCAATAGCTGAACATTGGTATGAAAATTTAGAAGAGCAAATCTATATTGATTTGGAAAACATGAAACGAGAAGCATGGTTTGGAAGTGACTCTACAAAGGGAAGTAATCCAATAGAAGCTGTAGCAATTAAAATAATTGACACCTACGAAAGTGAACAGTCAATTAAGTGTCTTTACGCAGATGGTTTTACACCACAGTCAGCATCAGCTAAAATAATTGAATACTTCCAAGAATGGTGGGAAGATGAGAAAATGGTTGGAGAGGATTATTTATAGGAGTAGGTTTATTTCATTATCCTATTCCAAAAAGAGGGTGGGGTCATCTCCATGTACCTACCCTCTAACTACAGAGATGTCTGCAAAATGAAAATCTTTATGGGTGACTTAATGAATCCTATAGAATGTGAAATAGTTTCCTACGAGAAACTACAAGAATTAAATGAATCAAAGCAAGAGGTTTGTGGTTTATATTTTAGTCAAGACAATAAAATTTTTATTACTAATGAGTCTACTGTTCCTAGCCTTGATTTGTTGCTTCATGAAATCAGTCACGCAATTGTTGATGAGCAAAAAATCTTAAAGTCCGAAGAACATAAATGTGATATGTTAGCAATACGATTAAAGAATCTATTACAGCAAAGGAAAAAAATATATGTTTTTACCAAATGAAAAATTTATTAAAACCTACTCACTTGAATATCTTGAATACATGAAAGACCAACCTTGTTGTGTTACAGGAAACCAAAATTCAGATTCACATCATCTGGAAGCAATCGGAATGGGTCAGAATAGAAAGAAGCCAAACCAAAAACATTTTACTACTATAAGTTTATCCAGAGAAATGCATACAGAACTTCATTCAATAGGATTAAATAAATTCCAGAGCAAGTATAACGTACAACTTTGGCAGGAAGCTTATTACTACTTTGCTAAGTGGTTATTGATAAAACTAGATAAAACCTAAAAAAACTTTACATTTATTTTAGTTATATTAACCCTATAAACAAAGGGTTTTCTTAATATAGTGAAAATAAGTGGCTTTATTTAGTTGACAATTATAATATATACAGTTATTTTTATACTCATGATAAACAATTACTTAATTCAAACAGGAATCAAGGCACAAGGGGGAATGATTTTCATGAATCAAATTTATAACCTTCTTGCTAGTTTATCATAGGAGATTAAAATGGAAGTATTTATTCAGACAGATGTTAAGAAGCTAAAGGAAGGTGAAGTAACCGATGAAAATTGGCTTGTTAGTGAAGATAGAGAAGAGCTTGATGCTCATGTGCAAAGAACATTTGATATGCAAGTTCAAATGTATGGAATAAGTTTTACAGAAATGAGGTGGACTTATTATGATAACGAAGGTGAGGAAATAGAAGAAACTAGAACTCTAAGGAATATTGGGGTTGGTACATATTTGGAAACAATGGAGAACTTCATTAGACCATTTAACGATAGAGTGATTGCTTCTATAATAGGGGGTAAAAAATAATGATGGATAAAGTAAAATATCATTTAGACAAAGCTCAGGAATGTAATAAAGCTAGAAGCGAATCAATCCAAAGATGTGATGAAGATGGATTCGTTACTCAGTTGGTAAATCAAAACCTAGTTTTTGAACATCAACTAGAAGCCGACCTTGCAGGTAAGAATGGCAAGGCACAATTCGTAGGATTGTACGAAGGTCAAAGAAGGGTTAAAGCAAAAATCATTGATACTAGATTTGGTGAATGCTGGATACTTCATGATGATGAAAATCTTTTAATCAATAAAGGTGGAAGCAAATTTATTTCAATCGGTGCTAAATCCAGAAAACAAAAACAACTTGGATTATGCCAACTGACTGAAGAAGATGATGCTGAAGTCGGAAGTCGCAGTACACGACCAGAAGTTAAAGGACTTGCAGGAATCTACTTTATGGAGAAACTCTTTATAAGAACTGGATGCGAATGGGGAACTGAAGCTAAGCTTATCTCTTAATAAACATGACCCAATATACATCTTAACCCTAATGAGCTCAGCAATGGGCTCGTATGGGCTTCACAATTATATAAAAACCTGACAAAACCTGACATATAGGTTAGAGTTTTAAAATGAAAGCAACTAAGGAAAGTTTACTCAAAGCAATAAAGCAAAATAGAGGGATTGTAACTAACATATGTAAGTCTTTAGATATGGCAAGGCAAAGCTTCTATGAAAGGTTAGATAACGATATAGAGCTTCAGGAAGCCTTAGAGGATGCAAGGGAAGAGGTTTTAGACTTAGGTGAATCTAAACTAATAGAATTAGTCCAAGAGGGAAATGCTCAGGCAGTATTCTTTATGTTAAAAACTATCGGGAAGAATCGAGGTTACATTGAGAAGCAAGAAGTCGAACAACTAAACAGAACGATAAACATAATCGAGATTCCAAAGATAGATGCCTTAGAGCCTACGATAGATGAGATTAGAGAAGAAACCGAATCAGAACACTAATGTAATCTGGAAGCCCACTAAGAAGCAACTAGAGTTTCTTAAAGCAGGTGCAATCTTCGAGGTCGCATATTTGGGTGGAGCAGGAAGTGGCAAGAGCTCTGTATTGCTTGTTGATGCCTGTAGGCAAATGAATAATCCAGAAGCCAAAGCAGTAATCTTCAGAAGGACTACAAAGGAACTACAACAGCTAATTGATTACTCACAGCAAGTTTATAGAAAGCTCGGAGCTTATTACTTAGCTCAGAAAGCTGTCTGGGTATTTCCATCAGGTGGCAAGATTTATTTCAGTCACATGGAATCACCACAAGATAAACATCAGCACGATGGACAAGAATATAATAGTGGAGTTTACTTTGATGAGATTACTCACTTCGAGGAAGATATGTATCTTTATCTTCATACAAGATGTAGGTCAACTAATCCAGATTTAATTCCAAGAGTAAGATGCACAGGAACTCCAGTCGGTAAACATATTGATTGGGTAAGAAGAAGATTCATAGATTCTGGAAGCTATAAAATAATTAAAGATAAGGAAACCAGTTTATCCAGACTTTATATTCCAGCAACCTTAGATGACAATCCACACTTAACAGAATCAGACCCACTTTATGAAAAGAGATTAAGGCTTCAAGGGGAAAACATTTATCAAGCATTAAGGTTTGGTGATTGGAGTTTGATTGATGGAGTAGCTTTTCCAGAGATACATGACCAGACTCATTTGATAGATTCCTATACTCCAACATCTTCTGATATTTTAATTAGAGGATTCGATTGGGGATTCACAGCTCCATTTGCAACTGTCTGGATTGCAATAACCAGAGATGGTGACTTAATAGTTTTTAAGGAATGGATAGGCACAGCAGATGGAAGCAACAAAGGTTTAATGATGGGTGCAGATGAATGTGCTAGAACTATAAAAGATATAGAGGAGCAAAACTCATTGCACATTTCTTATGGAGCATCTGACCCAGCTATCTGGGGAAAACAAAATGAAGGTGAATCTATTGGTGAGATATTTGAGAGAATAGGATTAGTAATGCACCGAGCAAATAACAATAGAACATTTGGTAAACAACAATTGCACATGAGATTAAGAGTTGATGAATATACAAAGAAGCCAAAAATATTTTTTACAAAAGATGTACCGATTACCTACAGGTCGCTTAAAGAAATACAAACAGATAAAAGAAATCCAGAAGTTTATGATACAAGTGGATTCGACCATTGCGTGGATGCTCTAAGATATGCAGTAATGGAAAGAACTATTGATTCAGGATTTGATTCACCACCAGAGGTTTATGGAGAAAGAGAAACAAATATCCAATCTTTTTAAAAAAAACTTTATTAATAAATACCCTGTAAATAAAGGCTTATATAAGTAAAGTAAAATAGTTGCTATTATTCTATTGACAATTATATCAAGTACAGTTACTTTTATAACATAATGCAGAACAAAGGAGACAATAAAATGAATACACTTTACTCAACAAGGGAACTAAAACTAAATAGAAGGAATCTTGATAAAGCACTTAGAGGTGTTTGCAAAAGATTAAATGAAGAAAGAAGTTCAAGAAATGTAGTCGTTGAATTACATACAATATGGAATGACTTTCAAGGAAAACTTTTCTTCGATACGATAGAAATGGATGGAAAGGATTTATTCGTAAACTTGCAAGAGCTTATGACAAAGTACAGACTCACAGTTTCAGTTGAAGAATGGTTAGACCAACATCAAACTTTAACAAATCTTACAAGTTCTTTAGACTTTGTTACTAGAGCAAGAAACGAAAAAAGAGAATTTTAAAGTTCAAATGAGTTTCCTGATTCTCACCAAAAATCAGGAAGGGGAAAATAATGGAAATAAAATTTAAGGATTTAAAGAAAGGTGACAATCTAAAGACAGTTCAGCTTGGAGCACCAGTAACAAGTGTGCTACTAGAAAGTCCAAAGCAAGGTCGTGGTTTAAAATCAGTTGTACTGGTTGATTGTCATGGAACTGAGATTGGAATGTTCGATGAAGTTGGAAGTGTCTACGCTAGAGACATTGTAAAAGTTTACAGAAAAGATGGTTGGCATACAGTCGTTGGTCATCCAGAAGATGGCAAAGATTTAACTAATGACCTCTTTGGTGAATGAGCTATAATAATCTGTGGGTCAGTATCGGATAATTCCTTCCGAGCTTTTGCTGACCCTCTTGCATAAATACAACTATTAATTTAAACTTTAATTCAACATGGCTATATCAGAAACTTTAGAACAGGTACAAAAAAATTTCCAAGATACTAAACCAGAGATGAAAGAAATTGCATCATCTGAAGATAACTTATATCTCAAAGGCACAATCATTCCTTACAATCCAGATACCTTGTTAGGTAGAAAAGGATTTCCAATTTATGACCAGATGAGAATTGATGACCAAGTGAAGGCTTGTCTTACATTAAAGAAATTTGCAACCTTAGCACCTAACTATGAAATCTTACCTGCATCAAATGATGAGCAAGATGTAGAAGTCGCTGACTTCGTAAGTTACTGCTTTGATAAAATGCAAGGAAGTCTTATTGATGCAACTTTAGAAATGATGACTGCATTAGATTATGGATACTCAATTACAGAAATTAATTACAAAACATTTGACTCAGGAATCCATCAAGGAAAGATAGGTCTTAAAAATCTTAAAACAAAGCAACCTTATTATTACAGATTTGCAGTAGATGAATTTTCTAATCTTTTAAAAGATGGAATTGTTTATGATAAAGGTGGTGAGGAAAAGTATTATCCAACCAGCAAGTTCTTAGTATTTAGTTATCAAAAAGAATTTGGCAATCACTATGGCACATCAGATTTAAGACCTGCTTATCGAGGTTACTGGAGTAAAGATGTTCTAATCAAAATGTGGAATATCTATTTAGAAAGATTTGCAAATCCAACTATCATCGGAAAGTATAAGTCCAACGACCCATCAGGAAGAAATAATCTCAGGAATATTTTAGATAACCTTACAGCTAAGACTTCTATTACTCACAGAATGGATGAGTACGATATTGGATTGTTAGAATCTACCAGAGCATCTACAAACGATTTTAACACAGCTCTAAACTTCTATAACAAGTCAATAGCACGTTCAATCCTAATTCCTGACAGATTAATGGCAGAAGGAGATACAGGAGCTTATTCACAAGCTAAAATTCATTTTGATGTATTTCTTTGGGTAATACAAAAGCTAAGACAAGATATAGAAGAAACTGTTATGAACGAGCAGTTAATAAAAAGATTAGTTTCTTATAACTACTCTAATGTTGAAGAGCTACCTAAGTTTGTATTCAATCCAATGACAGATGACCAGAAGCTACAACTACAAACTTTATTTATTACAGCAGTCGAGAAAGGAGTTGTGATTCCAACTCTGGAAGATGAGAATGTACTTAGAAGGCAACTTAATTTTCCAGAAAAAGATTTAGACCCAGAGAAGCCTGATACTGAGATTGAAGAAACTCCAGATGAAGAAGTAATCGAGGAAGAAGCTGAAACTGTAACAGAAAATACTTATGCACCAATATCAGAAATAGATACTAAACCAACAGAGTCTATGAAGGCAGAAGCAGAACGTGGACTTGCTTGGAGAAAAGAATTCAACAGAGGTGGGACTCAGGTTGGTGTTGCCAGAGCAAACCAATTAAGCAACAGACAAAATTTAAGTATTGATACAGTTAAAAGAATGTTCTCATATTTCTCAAGACACGAAGTCGACAAACAAGGCAAAGGTTTTGAAAGAGGTGAAGATGGATATCCAAGTGCAGGAAGAATTGCTTGGGCTCTTTGGGGTGGTGATGCAGGATTCAGTTGGAGTAGAAGGATTGTCAATCATCTAAAAAATCATTCACAAGATGCACACAAACATTATGCAAAATCTTCAGCAGAAAAAAGAGTAGACTTTAAAAAAATAGAAAGGTCATTAGACAGATTAGACTTAGAGTTTGAAGAGTCAGTTCATAAAGTCATGACTAAGCAAATGGAAGCAGTACAAACTTATGTTACAAATAAAATGAATAAGAATGAGTTTGATTTTACAGCTATTGATAATCTCGACCTTAAATTTAAAACAGAGCTGATTAAAGTATTCGAGAAAGGTTATACCGATTCATATACGATTGGAAAGACAGAAGCCAGAGAATCTTTACCAAAGAAGTTCTTAAAAACTAAAATTGGAGTTGGCATCTTAACTTCAGGATTTACAAGATACTTTAAATCAAAAGCAAGACTTGATGTTAAAAAAATATCAGCAACTTTGACAAACAATATGTCTACTATTTTATTAGATAGTTTAGTTAAAGGACATTCAATTCCTAAAACAACTATTGCAATTCAGCAAGGATTTAATCCTTACATTGCAGATGGTACAGAGATATCTGGAAAAACAGGGAAAGCAATGACTGGATATAGGACACAGGCAATTGTAAGAACTGCAAATCTTGGTGCTTACAATTATGGTAGAAGAGAAGTTGGTGATGATAAAGATGTAAAAGATTTTATTATCGGATATCAATTATCAGCAGTCTTAGATAATGAAACTTCTGAAGTTTGTGAATTAGTTGCAGAGCTAGAGCCACAGATAAGAGTACAAGATGAAGGACTCTTAAATGATTTAACTCCACCTCTACATTATAACTGTAGAACTATTTTAGTGTTCATGACTAAAGATGATTTACCAGTTGAATGGAGTAGCGAAGCAGACTTACAAGAAATAATTGAGCTGTCTGGAATGACCGAATGACTAATGTGCAATCTCTAACAACCTTAGAAGATGCTAAAAAATTTATACAAACACTAATAAAAACAGAAGCACGTTGTTGCAAATGTAATAAACTTCTGGCAAAATACAATAAGGATGGCTTACTTGCAGGAGAGGTTAAGTGTGGTCGTTGTGGCTACATCCAAACATTCTAACAAAGCTGTTCTTCGAAGTTCTTAGAAACTCAAATAAAATTATTTATGCTAAATTTTAGCAGGGAGAAGAAAATGGCAGATGATGTAAAAGTCACCGAAGAAGAAACTGAGGTTGAGGAAAAAGAAGAAGAGAAAGTTATGGAAAAAGATGTTTATGCAACTGAAGAAGAAGCAGATGCAAGAGCAAAAGAAATGGGTGGCAAGGGCTCTCATGAAATGAAGCTAACCATAGAAGATGAAGAAAAAGTTATGTATATGCCATTTCCCACTCACGAAGAGTATGAACAAGCTCTCGAAGAAGAAGAAGCTAAGATGAAAGAAGATGAAGATAAAGAAATGAAAGATGATGATGATAAAGAAATGGAAGGAGACCATGAGGATGAGAAAAAAAATTCTCAACTTAATTGCGATTGCGAAGAAGCAAAACCAGATTGCGATTGTGAAAAAACAGAAACAAGTGCTAGAAATCATCAAGTAGAAACTACATTTAATCTGGAAGGGGTAGAGATATTCTCAGAAGGCATCTGGAATGGAGATAAATATACAGCAAAAGATTTGAATGCAATGGTCGATAACTTTGATGAAACAGGTTTTCAACCACCATTAAAATTAGGACATAACGAAGAGCAACCTGAAATGCTCGATGGAGCTCCAGCTCTAGGTTATGTTAACAAGATTTATACAGAAGGCGAGAAGCTTCTTGCTAACTTTGTAAATCTTCCTAAAAAAGTTTATGAAGCCATTAAACGAGGAAACTACAAAAGAGTAAGTTCTGAAATTTATTGGAATTATAAGAGCAATGGAATGACTCTTGATAGAGTCTTAAAAGCTGTTGCACTTCTAGGTAGCGAGATTCCTGCTGTTACTAATCTTGAAAGTATTTCTGGATTATATAACAAAGATGCAGAGTTTAAATTCTACTTAGAAAAGGAGACCGAAGTTATGGATGATACAAACATATCCATTAAAGAATTTAAGGCTTTGCAAAATCAAATTGCAAAACTTAAAGAAGAAAAAGCCAAAACTGATAAGGAGTTAAATGAAAGAAAATCTCAGCAGAGAGCTGAAAAAATATCTGCATTTATATCTCATCAGAAAGAAGTTGGAAGGATACTTCCTGCTTTTGAGAATCAGTTGAAAGCTTTACTTGAAACTACAAATGACAACAAAGTCTATAGTTATACTGTTGAAGAAAAAACTATTGAACTATCACAGTTTGAGTTAGTGGAATCAATCATAGAATCTTTACCTAAGTTGGTTGAGTTTGCAGAAATTTCCGAATCAGGAGAATTCATTGTGGACAGATTACCTTATGACAATGCAGGAGATGAAGTTGACCGAAGAGCAAAACTTTATATCAAGCATGGTAAAGCAAGTCAGTATTCAGAAGCTTTAGATTTAGTTTTAAAAGATGATGAAACTTTAAAAGCAGAATACGAAGGAACAAAATAAAACAGGAGAGGTAAATAAATTATGTCACAAAAACAATACATAGGTATGGTAGCATCAGAAGATTTAAGTACAGCACAATATAAAATTGTGAATGTATCATCTGGTGAAAACATGATTGCTTTAAGAGTTGCTGCTGGTGCAGGAGTTCTTGGAGTTTTAAACAACAAACCACAGAGTGGTGAGAACGCAACTGTTACAGTTGGTGGACTCACAAGATGTTTTGCAGGTGGAACTGTAGGAGCAGGAAGCTGGATTTCAGTAACTGCATCTGGTACAGGTTTAGCAGCAACATCAGGACAATACATTCTTGGTAAATCAATAACATCAGTAGCAAGTGGTGGTTACTTCCAACTATTAGTACAGCACAATGGCTACAGAGGTTAATAAAAAATTATAGGAGATTATAAATTATGGGAATAACATCAAGAGACGTTCATATTGACAGACCATTATCCAATTTAGTTGTTGGATTTGAGCCAGTAGGAACAGTCGTACAAAATTTTCTTCCGATAGTTGATGTAGCAAAACAATCTGATTTGTATTTCAAGTATGACAAAGGCGATTTCTTTAGAGTACCAAGTACAACAGTAAGAGCTCCAAGAACTAAAGGTAGAACAGCACAGTTTAACGTATCCTCTGATTCTTACTATGCAACTAACTATGCATTAGTAGATGAAATGGATTACGAAACTTTAGTAAACCAAGACAATCCATTAAAGTTAGATGAGAAGGCAGCAAGAAATCTTTTCAATCTTTTAAACTTAGATATGGAAAACAGAGTAGCAGGAATTCTAACTACTGGAAGCAACTTAGGTGGCACAGCAGCAGTTAGTTCTAAATGGGATTCAAGTGCAGCAGGTACTTCAGACCCATTCGGAGATATTGCTACAGCTAAAGAAGCAATTAGAAGCACAACAGGATTAGAGCCTAATACAATTATCTTAGGTAAACAATGTTATGATGCACTTATTAGACACGCAGACATTCTTGACAGAATTAAGTATGTTCAAAAAGGTGTTGTAACATCTGACCTTCTAGCTTCATTGTTTGATGTAGCAAATGTTTATGTAGGTAAGTCAGTCATCAATGGTGGTAGTGAAAATCTAGCTGATTCTTTCTCAGATGTGTGGGGAAAAAATACAGTCTTAGGTCACTTTGCTAATGCTGAAACTGATGGCAAAAATCCATCACTAATGTATGGATTTAGATGGACAAACCCAATGTTCGGAGCACCATTCGCTGTCGAAAAATGGGATGACCCAGACCACAGAAACTTTACTAATTTAAGAGTTCAATATTATCAAGATGAAAAGATTGCAGCTCCAGAATTAGGTTATCTGTTAACTTCTTGTGTAAGCTAACAAGACATTTAGAGGGAGTGGGCAACTGCTCCCTTATTTCCATAAGTCATGGATAAAAAGACTTCCATAGAACATGGATTAAAAGTTCAAATATCAAAAAGCGAGGTATTTGAAATGACAAACTTAATAACAACTTCTTCACTAAGAACTTATCAAAAGTTATTATTCAAAAAAAGAATGTTTAAAGTTCTTTCTTGTTTGCAATTGCTTGGGTAAAATACTTAAACGAGGGTAGCAACACAGGAATGTGAGCAACGTAGAAAGCTAAGAGATTAGCACTAACCTCTTATTTCTTTTTATAGTTTAGAGGTCGAGATAGTGGAATCATCTTTGGGTCATACCAGAAAACACTTCCTTCTTTCTCTTCCTTAAAACTTATTGTCTGAGAAGCCTGAATTGTAAATTGCCTTTCTACTTTAGCAATTAACTCTTCTTCTCTTGAAAGTTCTTTTTTCATAATAAGGTATTTTACCTGATATAGTATAAAAGACAACTTAGACTATTTTACACTTTACATAAAACTAAAAATAATTTACAATAAAAAACAGATAACCATGAGTTACCAAAATCGAAAAGAAATATGGAAGCCTACACAATACGAAGACTATATGGTTTCCAATACTGGACAAGTTACATCAACAAAATATTATAATAAAGATAAAACCACACGCAGGTTTTTATCCCAGAATCCAGATAGAGATGGCTATATGACTGTTACTCTCTACCCTAACAAAACTTACATAAAAGCAAAAGTACACAGATTAGTAGCTGAGGCTTTTTGTCAAGGCAAAAGCAAAGAAAAACCTATGGCTTTACACAAGGATGGAAATAAAGTTTTTAACCATGCAAAAAATTTATATTGGGGAAATGCAAAAGACAATAAAGCAGATTCAATAAAGCATGGCACAAGCAATGCAGATTGGACTACAATGACATCACCTAGTCGAGTCCTACAACCTAGAAATGTAAAAAAAATAAGAAGATTAATCAAAGAGGGTAAGAGGTTGCAAGACATTGCTGATATGTACAAAGTATGTTATCGAACAATTTACGATATAAAGGTAGGGAAAACATGGAAAACCACAAGCTAGATATAGTAATTTATATGAATGGAATGTCGGTTAACTTCGACACTTTAAAAACAAAGTCTCTTGGTGGAAGTGAAACTGCTGGAGTCTGCATAGCTCATGCTCTGGGAAAAAGAGGTCATCATGTAAGTTTGTTTTGTAATACTGACAATGCAGGAAAGCACGACAATGTAAACTACTTGCCAATTGAAAGCTTCCAGCAATATGCACAAAGCTGTCCACACGATGTATTAATAGTTCAAAGAGTTCCAGAAATGTTTATGGCGAAATACAGTTCTAAAATAAATATTTTATGGCAACATGACTTTGCACAAAAAAGCAGAAGGTCACAATTTACAGGTGCTCTTTGGAACGTAGATAAAGTTTTTTGTTTGTCAGATTGGCACATAGACAACTACATTGAAATTAATAATCTGAGAAAAGAAGATAATGGTTTTTTCAAAACATCTAATGGAGTGAAGTTAGTAAAACCAAATAACAATATACAAAAAAAGAATCAAGTTGTTTATACAAACAGACCAGAAAGAGGAATGGATACTTTGTTGTATTCTATACTTCCTAAGCTCTGGGAAAAAGACCAAGACATAGAAGTTGTGATTGCTGGTTACGATAACACAGTCAAGGAAATGGAAGTTTTTTATAATACGTTAGCTTCTACAATCAAAGGTTATGCAGATAAAGGATTTAAAATTAAACACGTTGGAGCTTTAAATAAAAATGATTTATATAAGTTGTATCAGGAATCAAAGTTGTTTTTATATCCTACAAACTTTTATGAAACTTCTTGCATAACAGCTATGGAAACTCAAATGTGTGGATTGCCAATGGTTACTTCTAATCGAGGTGCTTTACCTGAAACCTTATGTAATGAAGCAGGACTAATTATAGATGGTGATGCAAAGAGTGGAGCATATCACGAAGCATTCGTTGAAGGTGCTTGGAAGTTAATGAACGATGAAGTTGCTTATAAGAAAGCACAGAAAGCAGGATTAGAATACGTTAAAAAATATGATTGGGATAACGTAGCAATTCAATGGGAAGAGCAATTCTTAAAAATGTTTGCAGAGAAATCTGCTAAAAGGGATTCTCTATATAACCATCTTTACGAGAGAGAAGATATTATGACTTACAAGTATCTTGCAGAGAAGGTTGATTGTGACAAAGAAAGAACAGAAGGATTAGAATGTTTATATAAATATGTAGACCATCCAAAGCTATACAAACAAAAATATGAACATCTAGGAAAAGAATATGCAAAGATTGAAACTGATATTGAGATGCGAAACTATCCAAGAGTTGAAGTTGCAATGTCAGGAATTAATAATTACCTAAAAGGTAAAAAGAATCCTAAGATTTTAGACTTTGCTAGTGGGATAGGTAACGAGTCTATTCTCTTCTCTAAGGCATTTGGAGCTACGATAGATGCCATCAATATCTCAAAAGAGGAAAACATACTCGCTGAGAAAATGAAGGCTAAATTCGGCTCAGAATTGCCTATAACATTTCATGTTGGAAGCGATGGCTCAAAGTTAGAGAATCAAGCTTATGATGTAATCTTTGCTGGTGAGATATTAGAGCATCAACCAGAGCCAGATAAGTTCTTAGATGAATTAGAAAAGAATCTAAAACCATCAGGACTCATGAGTATCACAGTACCATTTGGAATGTGGGATGATAATCGTAATGCACATCTTTGGAACTTTGAAAGGTATGACTTAGCAAATATGTTAGCTGACAAAAAAGAACTATCAATCAAGATAGTTTCAGCAGAGCCAAATTATTTAAAACAAGAAGGTAAAGGTTGGTGGGTAATTAGTTACATTAAGAATCAAAAGCCTTGCAGACCAATTAACATGGAACGTAAAATTAAAGTTGTTGCACCTAAGCAGACAGTTTCAGTTTGCATGATAACAAAAAATGCAGAATCAATGTTGCATAGATGTTTAAAATCTGTCAAAGACTTAGCAGATGAAATAATTATCTGTGACAATGGAAGCACAGATTCAACTTTAGATATTGCTAGACAGTATGGAGCTAAGATTATTTATTGCGACCCAGCTACAGAGATTGGTTTTGATAGTGCCAGAAATCATTCTATCAAAGATGCAAAGAGTGATTGGATTCTCTGGATTGATTCTGATGAAGAATTATTAGAGTCGTGGAATATTAGAAAGTATTTAAGAGAAAATATTTTTAATGGTTATTCAATAAAGCAACATCACTTTACTGCTGATGGCTCTGAAATAAAAATTGATTTACCTGTCAGGATATTTAGGAATCATAAGAAAATAAAATTTTTAGGTCACGTTCATGAACATCCAGAACTAGGAATCAACGAAGGAGTTGGTACTAGCACAGTAATCTCGGATGCTGATATTGCACACGATGGTTACTTAACTGAAACAGTTAGAAGAGGAAGGTTTACTAGAAATATTGAGTTAATGAAAAAAGATAGAGAACTTAATCCAGAAAGATTGCTTGGAAAATTTTTATGGATTAGAGATTTAGTTCATCTTTCAAGATATGAAATACAACAAAACAATGGGCAACACACACAGAAGGTAATTGATTATTGTCTTGAAGCAGGAGAGTATTTTAGAAAAGATTTTTTAAATAGTTATTCAATGTATCAACCAGAAGCTTTACAATTTTATTCTGAGTCATTAAGAATGTTAGGTGAAGGACTTGAGTTTCAATTTAACATTAGTGCAGGAAAAGATATTCCTAAAAAAGAAGTGCAAGATAACTTAGGAAGATTTCAAGATAGTGATGAATTTTTTGCTTATTTAAAAAGCAGATATTCAGAAGTATCTGAGCCATTTGAAGGCGAATTTCTATAAAAAGATAAAATTTTTTTTCTTTATATAAGGTGCATAAATAAAGGCTTTTATCACTTTAGTAAAATAAATGTAAATAAAGTAGTTGACAATTATAATAATATTGATTATTTTTAACTCATGATGAAAAAACAAATTAAAAACAATCATCAAGGAGATACTAAAATGAAAGAACAACTTTACAAGGTTTATCAATACAAGAACGAAGAGCCAAACAAGGATGGCAAATTCGAAAGCACTTTAGACCAAGCACATGGTGGGTCTTATCCTTTTTCCACTAACCCTTCACAAGGTACACAATGGTGGATGAAACATTCTGGACATGGTAGAAATTTTCTTTCTATCGTTGAGCCACAACTACAATTAACATTAACAGTCATCTGCACAGACTTAGAAGATGTTTTCTACGCAGGTAACCACGCACATGACCTTGATGTAGATGAAAGTAAAGGTTGGATGGAAAGAAACATTTACGTTTCAAGAAGAGAAAATTCTTATTCAGTTTCAGTAGGTGATGTTGTAGAAGATAAAGATGGCAACAAGTTTGTTGTTGACAACTTCGGTTTTACAGAATTAGATGCTAAGGGGAACATTGTACTAAACAAAAGAAACACAATAAAATAAAAAATCAGGTCTGGCAGTACCTAAAACTGCCAAGCTCTAAATGAGCGAGGAGAATAAAATGAATACAAAAATTTACGCAGACCAAGCAAGTTATACGTGGGGAAAAGAAAAAATTATCGAGTTTACTTATGAGAATTTTGCAAAAGGCGATGTTGATTATTTTGGACTTCGCAAATACTATAGAGGGGGATTATGTGAAAAAGTAACAGAAGTTTACGATGAATTTAAACAAAGACTGCGAAAAGAAAATAAACAAATTGTAGATGAGCAACAGGTAGTTTTTGACAATTTAGTAAGCTTCGGAAATCCAGTTTTTCCTTATGTAGATACTGTGAAGGAAAAGTATAACACTAAGCAATTTAAACAAACTCATCCTTCAAATGTTAATGAGTTAGTATCTAAACCCTTTGGAAAACTTTACAAACTTATTGATAATGAAATATATGTTTTTAATTTGGATGAACTAGAATCATTTTTTGGAGTTCAGGGTAGTGAGTTTGATAGAGAAAAAATAATCAAAAGGCATCCCTCAAATTTTGATAGGGGAGATAAAGTTTTTCTAAAAGCTGTTTATACAAAAAACCACAATGGCTCAGATGGGTTTTCTTCCAAAGCTGAGAGAACTAAAGAAATCAATGCTAGAGGTCATCAACACTTTATTATGAGAGACCAAGATTTAGCACATAAAAAATTTCTAGCAATTAACCCTGCTTATGCAGAGCACGATAAAGCTCTCAGAGCAGAAAAAAGAAAGGAGCTAAAAGAACAAAAACTTTCATTAGTAGAAAGTGCATAAAGGATGTGATAAAATAAAGCATGGCATATTATACATCAGTCGCTAATGTTTATAGTTTATATCCAAGAGTAGGAAGCCTAAGTAGTGTAAATTCTGCTTCGGTTTCCTTCTACATTGACCAAGCAGAAAATGAAGTCAATGCTTATGTTGTAAATAATTATACAACTCCATTCAGTTCTTCAATTCCAGTCCTGACTACAATCAGTACAGAATATGCTTTGGTTAAAATCTTAGAAAGATTTTTTACTCAGGAAGTACAATCAGAAAACAAGTGGGTCACAGAACGTAAAGATTATGTTTTTGATTTATTAAATAAAATAAACAATGGAGATATTGGACTCTATACATCTTCACTTGAACTCATAGCTTACAATGCTGGTGATACAATTATTTCTAATACAATGAATTACAATCCAACTTTCACAATGCTAGATGAAACTTTACAGCAAATTGATTCAGACAGATTGCAAGATGAGTACGATGAAGTAAGACTTGAAGAGTACAGTCCTTATTACTAATGGGTAAGGTAACAGTAAGAGGTAGTCAACAAGTACAATTAAAATTGACTAATATTGGCAGAGGAATAAAAAATCCAAAACCAGTTTTGAAAAGAATTGGTGTAACTCTTCTAAAAGAAATTGACAAAAACTTTAGACAAGAAGGTAACGATGGCACAGGTTGGGCTTCTTTAAAATTTAGAGATGGAAGGATTTTAAGAAAGACTGGCAATCTTGCAGGGAGTTTTGTATTTGAATTAATTGGAAATACAGGAGTCAAGGTTGGAAGTCCAGTTGAGTATTCAGATATTCATCAATTTGGTAGTGGTAATATTCCTGCGAGACCAATGCTTCCATCAGAAAGAATTGCTCTTGCAACAACAAAAAGATTAGTAAATAATTACATAAAGGAATTAAGCAAAGTATAATATATCATGGCTTCAATAAACTACTTAGCAATAGAAAATGCAATTAAAGATTTACTGGATGCAGATTCAGACACATCGGGCTACAACGTATTTGTAGAGCCACCTGATGCTGTAAGAACAGATGCTTGTCCTTTAGTGCAGATATATCTGAACTCATGGGATAGTCCAGCAGAAGATGAATTAATAGGTGGTGCAAAACCGATTACAACTTTTCTAACAATTGAGCTCTGGATTTATGATTTTAGTTTTGAGAATTTAGCTGGAGCAACTGCTAGAGATATTATGCTTGATAATGTAAAAGGAGTTCTTAAAGCGAATCGAACTCTCTCAGATAAAGTTTTGATTACAAGATTTAGTGGTGGTGAATTTGATAACCAAAAAAATAATCAAGGCATTGGTTTCTTTAAAGGTGTAAGTTTAAGATTAGAATGTGAGGTTAGAGAATAATGGATATAAATAACATGATAAAAATTACTTGGCAAGTTTCTGGATTACTTATTCCTGAATGGGGAATAACAGCAAAAGGCAGACAAACAGAAGTACCAAAAGAAGTTGCTGATTCTTTAATCGAACAAGGACTTGCAAAGTTATCTAAAAAGAGTAAAATTAAACAAACAGGTGTAAAGCCTGAAGGAGTCGAATAATGGGTTATGGAGTAGGTGGATATATAAGTCTTAGTAAGCAGTCAGCATTTGGAACTGCAACTACTAATAGGTCTTTTATCCCTTTTGTATCAGAATCACTAACAGAAAACGTAGAACAACTAGAATCAGAAAATTTAACAGGTAAGTTTGATGCACCTGATAGTTTAGAAGGTATCAATAATGTAACAGGAGATATTTCTTTTGAGCCAACTCCAGCAACTATTGGAACTTTTTTAAGAGCTTGTTTAGGTGCAGACCCAACTTCAACTCTTGTAACCTCTACATATTTACACGAGTTCTTACCAGCTCAAGCTGACTTCTCAGCAGATTGCACACTTCCACCTTACACAATTGAGATTTTTAAATCAGTAGGAAGTGCTTATCAAATTGTAGATGGGCAAATTCATACTCTCACAATTGAAATGAATGCAGGTGAAATAATTAAGTCGACTGCTACAGTTCATGGAAGAGCTTACAGCAAGGTAGCCAAGCAAACTCCAGCATACAATCCAGCTCCAGTAATGACATGGAATCAAACATCAGTACAAATAGCTGGTGCAGCAAATGGAGAATTTAGAACAGCAGTTCTTACAATCGAAAATCCAATAGAAGGAGTCATGACTTTAAATGGAAGTTTAAATGAAGGCAAACTAAAAAGAAGTGGATTTAGAAATATAACAATTTCAGGTGACCAAGATTTTTCAAGTCAACTTCAGGAAGGTAAGTTTAGAGCACAAACAAGACAAGCTTTTAAATTTACTGTAACTGGTGATGTTGTTGGTACAGCATCAGAAAGAAATCAATTAACTTTAGATTTACCACAAGTAAATTATACAACTTATGCTTACCCGATTGGTGGTGCAGGATTAATCACAGCATCTTATGAAGGCAAAGCAGAATACAATACTACAAGTAGCTATGCTGGAAGGTTTACATTACAGAACACACAAACTAGTTACTAAAGGAGAAGCTCATGAAGTTCACGATACAAGACAAAGAGTTTGTCATCACATCAGCTAAAACAAAACACGTTTTAGAAATTGAGAAAGAAACTGGTAAAACACTTTCTAAGCTCGGTGAAGATTTTACTTTTCAAGATGTCATAACTATTTTTACAAAAGCTTTGCAACAAAGCGATTCTACAATTACTCAGGAATGGGTTGAGGAAAACACTACAATGTCAGATATGGAAACTATGAATGAGGTTGTTTCCTATTTTTTGGCAGTAAAGAAATAGTTAATAAGACCCTCTTAGATGTGTTAGACTTATTCGGACAGGAGTATGGATGGAATATGTTTGACATTGAACACTTAACAACAAATCAAATCAACTATTTAATTCATAAAATTAAACATAGAAACGAAAGAAGCTCTATGAGGATTAAATAATTGGCAGACCAAAAAATATCATTAGCAGTTAATTTAAAAGATAAAGCTTCCAAAGGTCTCGAAGGTCTTAAAGGTAAACTAGGTGGTTTAGCTACTGGAGCAAATATAGCAACTGTTGCTGTCTTAGCTTTAGTTGCTGGATTAACTAAATTAGCTTTTTCTACAGCTAAAGCAGGAGATGACTTTGCTAAAACTGCTGCTCAGGTTGGTACTAATGCTAAAGCACTATCTGAATTAAGCTTTGCAGCTCAAATTGGTGGAGCAGATATGAGTGCTGTTGCTACTACTTTAAGAGTTGTATCCAAAAGAGTTAACGATGCAAATAATGGATTGATGACATCTGTACGTTCATTCAAACAACTTGGATTAGAAGTTAGAAAATCTAATGGCACAATGAAAACTGCTGAAGAATTAATTATGGAATCAGCAGATGCTTTTAAAGCATTAAAAAGTCCAGTAGAAAGAACAGCTTTAGCACAAGAATTATTTGGAAGAAGTGGTACAAAATTAATTCCTTTATTAATGATGGGTACTGAAAAAATAAAAGGTCTTCGTGAAGAAGCAGAAATATTAGGATTAACATTTTCAAAAGTAGAAGCAGAGCAATCTGAAGCATTTCAAGATGAACTCTTAAGATTACAAAGTACATTTGTTGGCTTAGGTAGAACTATTGGTAAACAAATTATACCAATTCTTACTCAGATGTTCACCTTTATGAAAGATGTAATGTTGGTTGTCGTACCTTTAGTGAATACTGCTTTCCAAATATTTATTGTTACTTTGAAAGCTTTAGCACAACCTTTAATTGTTGTAACTGATATATTTACAACTCTTGGTAAAGTGAGTTTTGAAGGTATTAAAAGTTTAGTTAGTTCGATTAGTAAATTCTTTAAAGATGATTTAACCGATGAAAACTTAGAAAAATTACAAAGGATGAATACAATATTAGGTGTTGGTGTTGCACCACCGACTACCTTTGGTGGGATGGATTTAACTAAACCAGAAGATGAAGACAAAGATAAAGACCCTGAAGAAACTACAAACAAACTTATGAATAATCTTAATGCAGTTAAAGAGGGATTTTTAAATGCTCATAAAGATTACCAAATGACATTAACTCAAATGTCTATGGAATTAGGTGCAGGTATACAATCAACTTTAGCAACAACTGTTGATTCTATAGGAACTGCATTTGGAGAAATGTTAACCGAAGGTAAAAGTTTCAAACAATCAATGTCTGCTATCTGGAAAGATTTAAAGAAACAAGTAATTATGCAAATTGCTCAAATGATGGTTAAGATGGTTGCCATGTTAGCTCTAGCTTTAGTTTTAAATACTTTAACTGGTGGAGCTTTTGCAGCAAGTGGTGGAATGAAAATAGGTGGTATATTTTCTGGTAAAAATGGTGGCATAACTAATGCACTTGATGTACCAAGTTTTGCTCAGGGTGGAATTACTAATGCTCCACAATTAGCTTTGATAGGTGACAATGCAAACAACAGAGAAGCAGTTGTACCTTTACCTAATGGTAGAAGCATCCCAGTTGAGATGAATGGTGGTGGACAAACAATTAATCAATTAAATATTTTACCTAATGCAAGTATTGATGAAGCTCTCTTAGCTAAACCAGTTCAATACTGGGAAACTTTAGTGCAAGAAAAAATACTTCCAGCTATGAATAATCTTGGTGAGATGGGCGAGACTACTACTCTTGCTTTTAGAGAGGGAAGATAAATGAGTATGCTTTTAGGAGTTCCTAATTCTAGTTATATAACTTTAGATACAACTGCAACTTATGGATACAGATTTATAGAACAGTTTGATAAAAATGACATTAGAACTAAAGGTGGAAGTTTATTTACATACATAACTGCTCAGGGAAATTATAATACTTTTAAATTGCCAATGTCTTTTGTAACATCATCAGATAGAAGTTTAATTAATTCTTGGTTTAGTACAGCAACAGATTTAAGATTTATTGAAGATGATACTTTTGCAACAAGCTATTACACAGTTAGACTCGTTGGTAAGACAGACCCATTTACAGTATTTAAGAAACCATACTTCAGACAATTCTATGATGGTGAACTTGTATTGGAAACTGTTTAGAGGTAAAATAAATTATGGGTAAAAGAGGCAGATTTGCAGACAGAGGAACATATAAAATATCAAATGCTCAAGCTACAGATGGTACAGAAATAGCTGCAGATTGGGGTAATAAAAACTTTTATTGTACAGAAATATATATAGATGCTTTTACTACAGCACAAACAAGTGGTACAATCGAAATCGGATTATACGATGCTAGTGGTAGCTTAGAACATACAATGATGAAGTTACACGTCCATCAACATTCTAGCTCTGACCCTGTATCAGAACATCAAGATTTAAGACCTTGTTTTGTTTTACCATCTAGTTATAGTGTTAGAGTAACATCGCCAGAAGCAGAAATAACTGTTGAATGTGGTGTGATGGGAGTAGTCTTTGAGGTTACTGAATAAATTACAAAAAGGTAAGGTTTACTAATGGCACATATTTACGATTCATTTAGAAACTATTTAGCAGTAGGAAGTGCAGATTTGTCTTCTGTAACAATAGGAGCATTGCTTGTTAATACAACTGCTAATGTTGCTTCTGGATATGTATTTTCAGCAGCACATACGACAAGAGCAAACGTACCAGCAGTAGCACAAGTAGCTGTATATTCACTTTCAAATGTAGCAGTAAGTTCTGGTAGAGTTAATGCAGATGACTTAGCTATACCAACAGTAACAGGTGCTCCAATAAATGCAGTAATTTATTTTGTTGCTACAACTAATTCAAGTACAAGTCCATTAATAGCAATCCAATCTTCGGGAAGTGGGTTTCCATTAACGCCTGATGGTGGAACAGTTAATGTAACTTTCCCATCATCTGACCCATTTGTATTAAAGGTGTAACGTGGCTATACAAGGAACAACAATTGGAACAGATAGTTTAGAAACCAATGCTGTTACTAATCCTAAAGTCGCAGATGATGCAATTGCTATTGCAGAGTTGTCTGCAACTGGCACACCTTCTTCGTCTACTTTTTTAAGAGGAGACAATGCTTGGGCAGCAGCAGGTGGTGGCTCTTTAGAGTTCTTAGTAGAAAATAGTGTAGCAGGTGGCGTTCATCTTAGTACAGCATTTAGTTCAACATATTTAACAAGTACATACGAAAGATATTTAATAACATTTCAAGATTTATTATTTAGTGCTGATAATATTACTTTTGCTTCCCAAATAAGTACTGACAATGGTGCAAATTATCAAACAACTAGTTATAGAACAGCTGGATTTGCTACAGAATATAATGGTTCTGCTGCAAATACCACTACCTTATCTACAGCAACTTACTTTATGTGGGCAGTAAAGGTTGCGAATAATTCTACACATAGCTTAAATGGACATATCTTTTTAATAAATCCAGCAAATGGTAATTGTCATCCACAAGCATATTCTGAGATAGGACATTTTGCAGCAGATGACTATTCAAGACGAATCATAGAACATAGTGTTTGGGCAGGTGGTGGTGGTTTTAACAATATTAAATTTTTCCCATCTTCTGGAGTTTTTCAAAGTGGTAAGTTCGTATTATATGGAGTGAAAAATAGCTAATGGCAAATAAATATAAAATGGTAGATGGAGTCTCTATTCAATTAACAGATGAAGAACAAGCAGCAGTAGATAGTGAACAAGCAGCTGCAACTGCTAATATCGCAGCTGTGGCATATAGAAGAGAGAGACAAAAAGAATATGGTTCAACAGAAGAACAATTAGAATATATAGTAGAAAATGGATTAGATGCTTTTATAACAAAACAAAATGAAATAAAATCTAAATATCCAAAGGGTGAAACATAGGAGTAAGATATGGCAGTTGCAGATAGTGTACAAAATGTTGGAACTGATGATATACAAAACAAAGCTGTAACTAATGCAAAACTAGCAAACGATTCCATAACAATAAATGGAAGTGATACTGCTTTAGGCACGAGTGTAACAGTAGATGTTCCTACAACTAGAAATTTAATTATTAATGGAGCAATGGAAGTTGCACAAAAAGGAACAAGTCATACAAGTGGTGCACAAACCTATTGGCTAGATAGATTTTATACATACATATTTGGTGCTAGTGGTAGAACAATATCACAAACTACAAATGCACCAGATGGATTTAAACATAGCATAAGGATGCAAAGAGATAATGGAGTTTCTACTACTACTGGTTTGTATTTTTCACAACCATGCGAAAGTGCTAGTTGTGTAGGATTTGCAGGAAGTAAAATAACTTTAAGTTTTTATGCTAGGAAAGGAGCAAATTTCTCTTCAACAAGTGATTATATTAATGTAGCTGTATATTCTGGAACTGGTACTGACGAATCTTTAATAGCAGGATTAACTGGCTCTGTTGCAGTAATTGGTGCTGTTAACCAAGCGATTACAGGAGACTGGGTAAGGTATACATTTACAAGTGGAAGTGTTGTACCAACAAATTCAAATCAATTAGTTTTTCAAATAATACAAACTCCAACAGGAACAGCAGGAGCAGATGACTGGTATGAAATTACAGGTATACAAATTGAATTAGGAGAAAGTGCTACAGATTTTGTACATGAAGAATATGGAACAACTCTAGCAAAATGCCAAAGATTCTTTTTGAATTATGTTCAAGGGAATACAAAAAGTATAGGTACTGGTGGTTTTTACAATGGAACAGTCCTAGCAGTTCATTATCAAGTACCAGTTACATTTAGAGAAGCACCATCTCTCGCCTTTGGCTCTGGAACTGGTTATTATTATGCAGATAGGAATGGTGCGTCTGTTACAGGTAACTTTACTGCTGCGTCTTGGGCTCAATTAAACTCTGTAGGAATGTATGGTACATTTGGCAGTAGTACAGGTGGACACGTTGCTTTTGTAAGAACGAATAACGCAGGAGCTTATATCTGGTGGGACGCAGAAATATAGGAGAAGTAATGTTTGAAGGTTGCACAATAAAATATGGATACGATTTAAGTGGAGTTAAAAATCAAGTAATAATTGAATATCCAGCAAGAGAAGATGGTAGCCAAGATGTTGTGGCTTGTCCTATGGATGCAGGAAATAGATATTACAAAATGGTTTTACAATATGTAGAAGAAGGTGGAGTTATAAATGAGTGATGTAATTATCTGGAAACAGGACAATGGAGTCTTAGCTATCACGCATCCAGCAACAGATTGTGGGCTTACAGTTGATGAGATAGCAAAAAAAGATTTACCGACAGGGACAAAATATAAAATAATAAACTCAAATGATTTACCAGCGTGGGATGAGTTTAGAGATGCTTGGACTTGTCCAGATGACTACCTTGATACAGGAGTAGCAGATTGATAAGACATGATATGGAAAAAGCCAGAGATATCTGGAGAAATAAAATTAGAGCAGTAAGAAAACCTATTTTAGAACAATTAGATATTGAATTTATGCGATGTACAGAGAAGGGCGAAGATACTACATCCATCGTTGAAGTCAAAAACCTACTTAGAAACTTTCCACAAAAACCAGAAATTGATGAAGCAAGTTCGGTTGCAGAGTTAAGGGAAATATGGGATACTGCATTATTAGGAGACAAATAACATGGCACAAACAGTAGTAGCGACAGGAGCAACAGCATTAAGTGGAAGCACATTAATTTATTCAAGTGCGACAGTGGGTGTTTATTCTGCTTTAATTGATTTAACACCAATGTCGGCAGATACTAAAATTGCTGTTAATATTGCAAATACGACTATTGTAGCATCAGGAACTAAAGTTGTAACATCTGATGCATTTGAAGGTACACAAACTGAGCCAATGTTTTTTCAACCACCAATGCACACCAATAAAGGATATTCTATAACAATCGTATTAAGTTCTGGGACAGCACCGACTGTACCCTTTGAAATTACAACATTCTAATTATAGGATATAATAAGAGTTATGGCTCTTGGAACGTATGGACTATCAAATCAAAGACAATCTTATCACTATTTAAGCACTAGTGCACAACACAATAGACTAAGAAGAGACCTGTGGGCTAGAGCTTCTTACCATCATTATCTTACCTCTGGCATAAGTTTAAATGGAATTGATTTTGAATCTGAAATAGGTCGACCAACTTTAGCAACTTCTTTTGAATCAATTTCTCTCAATGGCTTAGACTTCGAGACTGCTGTTGGCGACTTAAATATAAGAACTAACATAATACTAAATGGAATGGATTTTCTTTCTACAATTGGCAATGTAGATGTAACAGAAACTTTTTCTAGATGTTTTATAGGTCATGATGCTTCTAGTTATTTTTTGAGTAAAAATTTAAGTACAAATCCTAGTTCTATAGTTAGAAAATTTACGTTTCAAAACTCTAATTTGACTGACAGAATAATAAAGTTTCCTACAATAAGAAGAGAATATAAAAATGTTACAGCACAACCATTTACGATTGAATTAGAAAATGCTTCACAACTTATGAATGAACTAATAGAAGATAAAACTAAATTTAGACAAGATGGCGAAGTCATGTATGGATATCAAGCAACAGCTAATAGTGTTGATGCTTTATGTCTAGGTGGTGGCTCATTAATTACTGCAAGATATAACAACTCAAAAGTTTCACTTACTTTCAAAAATAGAATGGATATTTTATCAGAGAAAAAAATATCTCTGGATACAACTTCTAAAACTGGAGTTACTTATGTAGGAAGCGAATATAATCCAGCAGATTTAACTTGGGATATTCTAACTTCGAATTCTTTTGGAGCACAATTTAGTTCTATAAAATCTTACACTAATGGACAAATACATTATGACAGTTGGAAAAGATGGTATGACACTTTAGATTCTGAGAACATAACTGTAAATGGATTCTTTGAAGCAGATGATACTTATCAAAAAGCTTTACAATCTATTGCAGAGGTTACAGATTCAGCTATTTATGTAGAAGCAGATAATAAAATTTACTTTGTTAGAAACTTAGTTGGAGTCCAAAGCTTTGCAGGTACAATTTTAGATTCAGACATTATTTCAATGAGCACTAATGGTGATGCAAACGATATGTGCAACGAATACGTTGTACCAACTTCTTTTACTGTTGCTGACAATGGAGTTTCTTCTGACCCACACGCAAGGTTAGCTCATATTAATACAGCTTCAGTTAATAGTTTTGGTAAAGTATCAAAAGAAGTTACAACTAACAAAATTTGGTACACGAACTCTGCTAATGCAAACAACTTAGCACAAAGAGTTGTAGCTAGAAGAAGAGAGCCAGAGATAGCTGTTCAAGTAAAAACTCCAATTAAATATTTACAGCAACAGTTGGGTGATTTAATGTATATTACAGCATCGGAAGTTGGATTAATTTCAGAGCCATATACGATGGTTGGACAAACAATTGATGTAGAAAATAATACTATGGATTTAAAATTATCAGTAGGTCATGGAATTGCTGTTGCTAACATGACAGTCTTTACACTTGGAGATGCTACTTTAGGAACTCTTGATAATACAGTAGGACTTCTGGCATAATAATAAGATATGGGATTTACTAATATAACATTCACAACAGGGCAAAAAATAAGTTCAACAATCTTGAATCAATTAGACCAAAATTTTGACGCTTTGGCAGAAGGCGACCCAACTGCACCTAGAGTTACAAGACCGACTAAGTGGTGTCATTTTGCTGGATTCCAAACTGTAGATGGCGGACTTTACGCAAGTAAAGGAATAACTTCTTTTACATATAATTCTGTAGGTGCGTACACTATAGTTTTTGAGCATCCCTTCGCAGATGAAACAAAGGTTGGGGTTAATATGGGTTTTATTGATAACGTAGGAATAGCAGGAGATTCTTATGTAAGAATGGGAAACGTAAATACTCTTACAACTTCTGATTGTAGTTTTAGGGATAGAAGAGTTTCTACAAGTGCA
>Ga0115568_10000312_pt1 | contig 35571 bp, 25 predicted proteins | sample COGITO_mtgs_1204_FD_87296 | JGI IMG/M metagenome (GOLD analysis project Ga0115568, IMG submission 87296) | Pelagic marine microbial communities from North Sea - COGITO_mtgs_120426 | ecosystem: Environmental > Aquatic > Marine > Epipelagic | place: Germany:Helgoland, sampling site Kabeltonne...
GGCAATGGTGGCGGCGGTTACGGCGGCGGCGGTGGTCGCGGCGGTAATGATCGTGGCGGACGCGGCGGCAATGATCGTGGCGGCAACGGCGGCGGTCGTGGTGGCTGGTAGACTGTTAGTCACACTATAAACTTTCGCGGGGCTCAGAAATGAGCCCCGCTTTTTTGTGCGCGCTTGCTAGGGCACGCTTGCTAGGCAGTAATCATAGCAAATGGAAATGAAGCCGTGACTCGTCGAGTCAGTCCTAGAGTTCGCCGATCGCCAGTTGTGTCACGGTCTCACTACATTGCCTTGATCCCCGCGGCCAATACTTCGGCGGCACGCTCGATGTCCTTGCCGTTGTGGGCGGTGCTAATAAAGCAGGTTTCGTAGCCAGAAGGTGGTAAATAAACACCATTTTCCAGCGCATAGTGAAACAGTTTGCTAAATAGCTGCGTTTCGCTGCTGATCGCATCGTTGTAGTTGCGCACTGGAGACTCGCTAAAGAAGAGTGCAAACATTGAGCCGACTTGTGGCAGTTGTAGTGGCATACCTTTTTCAATTGCAGCGTTGATCAGCGCATCGCGAATCAGAGTGCCCATGGTCTCAAATGCGGGATATGGATTGTCGGTCTTTAGCTTCTTCAGTGCGGCGATACCGGCGGCCATCGCTAGCGGATTACCGCTGAGTGTGCCTGCCTGATAGACCGGACCGAGAGGTGCAAGTTGATCCATGATCTCGGCTGTACCGCCGAAGGCACCGACCGGGAGCCCGCCACCGATGATTTTGCCTAGCGCAGTGAGGTCGGGTGTGATGCCGACGCGCTCTTGCACGCCACCTGGGGCGAGGCGAAAGCCAGTCATCACTTCGTCAAAGATCAGCACTGTGCCGTTCTCGTTGCAAAGCTCACGTAGCAGCGCGAGGAAGCCTTGATCGGGCAGGATGAAGCCGCAGTTCGCCGGGAAAGGCTCGACGATGAGGGCAGCGATCTCGTCTTGGTGATTTTGAAACGCAGCTCGGACCCCATCGGCATCGTTGTATTCGACGACGATGGTCTCGGCAGCAAAGCTAGCTGGAATGCCTGCGCTATCTGGGTAGCCCAATGTGAGGGCGCCAGAGCCTGCCTTGACCAACAGCGAGTCGACGTGGCCGTGATAGCAACCAGCAAACTTAATAATCTTGTCGCGCTTGGTGTAGCCACGTGCGAGGCGAATAGTAGACATAGTCGCTTCAGTGCCGCTGTTGCACATCCGGACTTTTTCGACCGATGGCATCATCTCGACGATGAGTTCTGCCATTTCGACTTCGTAAGGATTCGGCGTGCCGAAACTAGTGCCTTTTTCCAGTGCCAGACTGATGGCCGCGCGTATGTCGGGATCATTGTGGCCATGGATGGCAGGGCCCCAAGTGCAGACGAAGTCGATCAGCTCTTTACCGTCGGCAGTATAAAGGTGTGCGCCGTCGGCACGTTCAGTAAAAAAGGGCGCACCGCCTACAGAGCGGAAAGCGCGCACGGGAGAGTTTACGCCGCCAGGAATGAGTTGTGTGGCGCGCTCAAATAATTGCGTGGAACGTTGCGAGTGGTGAGTGGGTTGCTGCAGTTTGTCCATTGGCCGCATCTTCAACGCTCAACCAACAACTTTCAACCAACAACGTGCCTAACTGATGTATTTTTGCACAATTGGGATCCGACGACCGACGCCGAAGGCGAGTGGTGTGGTTTTGAGGCCTGGTGCGGCTTGCTTGCGCTTGTATTCGTTCAGATCAACTTTGCGGATGATGTCACAGACGACTCCTTGCTCGTAGCCGCGCTCGATAATTTCAGCCGAGGAAAGACCTTCTTCGACGTACAGTCGTAGGATGCCGTCGAGCGTCGGATACGGCGGCAGTGAATCTTCGTCTTTCTGATCGGGGCGCAGTTCAGCCGACGGTGGCTTGTCGATGGTGTTCAATGGTATGAGTTCACGTGCAAGGTTGATATGGCGCGCAAGTGCGTAGACTTTCATCTTAGGCAGATCAGAAATCACCGCGAGTCCGCCGCACATGTCGCCATACAGGGTGCAATAACCTACCGAGATCTCGCTCTTGTTACCCGTAGTCAGAAGTAGTGCGCCGAACTTGTTAGACATCGCCATGAGTAGCACGCCACGGGCACGGGCTTGGATGTTTTCCTCGGTGACGTCGGCTTTACGGCCTTTAAAGAGTGGTGCAAGTGCGGTTTCGGCGGCGTTGACGGTGTCGGCAATCGCAACTTCGTGATATTCGATGCCGAGGTTTTTCGCCAGTGCTGCAGCATCGTCGCGGCTATGTTGGCTGGAAATTGCCGAGGGTAGGGCGATACCGATCACGTTTTCAGGGCCAAAGGCTTCGGCGGCGATGGCTGCGACGACGGCGGAGTCGATGCCGCCACTGAGGCCGATAAGGGCTTTTTTGAAGCCACTCTTGTGGGCGTAGTCACGCACGCCGAGCACCAGTGCGTCTTGGGTGGCGGCGTTGCCTTTGAGGTTGAAGTGTTCGGAGACTACGGTTGCGGTCGGTGCGTCGATATCGATCACACGATTTTCTGCGCGAAAGGCTGCCATGCCAGCGATCAAGCCGCGTTGTGGATGTGCGACGAGGCTGCCGCCATCGAAAATGAGCTCATCGTTGCCGCCCACTGCGTTACAATACACTGCAGGACAATTGCAGCGATCGGCGGCATATTGCAGAAGTGGTTCGCGGGCTTCGTTTTTGCCGTCATGCCATGGGCTGGCGGATAGATTGAGCAACAGGTCGATGCCTTTTTCAGCTAATACCGTGAGTGGATCGACAGTGTAGCGGCGGTTGCTAGACACCGCGGGTCCTGTCCAAATATCTTCGCAAATGGTGATGCCAATACGCTTACCTTGCCACTCATGGATGACTGGTGCGAGTGCGGGTTCAAAATAGCGATCTTCGTCGAATACATCGTAGCTCGGTAGCAGGCATTTGCGGGCGATCACTTGGATCGCACCGTTTTCACACCATGCCGCCGCATTGTAAAAAAGCCGACCGGCTGCGTCAGGGCTTCGAGCTTCGACGGTGCCGACAATTGCCGGGACCGCGCCGATCTCTGCGGCGATGGACTGAAGCGTCGCTTCAATGTCGTTAACAAAGCGGCTTTTAAACAGTAGATCGCGCGGAGGATAGCCGCAGATCGCAAGTTCGGGGAAGAGGATCAATTCGGCCCCTTCAGCGACCAGCGCTTGATAGGCATTGAGGATGAGTGTGCGATTGCCGGCTAAGTCGCCGACGGTCGTGTTAATTTGTGCGATCCCTATATACATAATGTATTTTTAAAACAATGGTTTGAACTGGCGACTTGCAAATGTGTGACCTGCGAAGATAGTCACAATTTTATCATATTTACGATTCGTTGCGACGACTATTTTCCGATGTTTAGAGAACTCAAGATTTTCAGTGCATTACTATGCGTTTCCTTCTCTGCGCTGATTGCTGGGCATGCGCAAAAGATTAGTATGGAGGTCGAGATGGATTCGATTCTCGCTGATAAGGTTAGCGTAGTGGCTCCAGTACTAACCTTGGATGCCATGTATCAGCTAATTAAGGATACGAGCCCTCAAGTTTTGTTTGAGAAAGACACGGTGCGGCGTGCGCTAGAGAATAGTTTTCAGGAACGAGCGGCATTGCTACCGCAAATCTCGCTCGCCGCTTCGCAGACGCGGCAGCAATTCGGCCGTGGCTTTGCGGGAGATGATTTTGAGGCGCCGCCGTTTAATTCGTTTGGAACTAGAGTCGAAGGGACACAAACTGTGTTTGATGCCGAAAAATATGCACGCTATCGAATTGCTGAACTAGAACATGCAATCTCAAAAATGGATTACCAAGTAGCGATTCAAGATATCTTGGAGCAAGCGGTACAGCTCTATATTACACAAATCCGAGACTTAAACCGAAAAAGAATTGTCGAGGGCAATATTGAGCGTAGTCAGCGTTTGTTAAAATTGGCTCAAGACCAACTCTCAGCTGGAGCTGGTATTAAAATTGATGTGACACGTGCCAAAGCTCGTGCCTCGGAAGATGATCGGGACTTATTGATAGCTGAAACGAACATCGAGAAATCTATACTACGCTTAAAAGCGTTGCTTGATTTGGATTTGAATTCTGAATTAAAGTTGGATGATTCGATCATAAATATGCTAAAAGCGCCACCGTCTATAGAGGACTATAAAATTAACGGCAGCGCTTTGATCGGCTCGCGCCCAGAATTGGCTGGGCAGAAGAAGCGTCTCGAGCAAGCCTTGCTGGCGCGCAAGGCGGCATCGTGGCAACGTTTGCCGAGCGTTGAGCTGTTTGGCGACTGGGGCTATGATTCAGATGAAGCATTTTCCAGTGATTATAATGAGGCGTGGCTTGTCGGAGTACGGGCCTCGGTGCCGGTGTTTGATGGTCTCCGGATTGAATCCGAAAAGCGCGAAGCTGCCGCTGTGGCTCGCCAAGCGAGCTATCAAATGCGGGTGCTGCATAAACGCATTGAGAGTGAGTTTCGGAGCGCGTTGTTTGATATGAATTCACGCTATAAACAGATGGAGATCGCACGTAAAGAAATCGATCTTGGACTTGACGAGGTGGAGCAGGCAGAGCTTCGTTATCGAGAGGGCTTGGCGGATAACCGTGAACTGATTGATGCCCAACAGCGCCTTGCCGATGCGGAACGCAGTCAGCTTAACTCTGCATATTTATACGGTGTGAGTCGTCTGGCTTATGCTCGGGCAATCGGGGCAGTGGAAACGGTCTTGGATTGATTTTTCTCAAAGAAAGAGGTATAAAGCTGTACCCTTTAGCCATGCATCGCGCTGACTCACATCCTCTACAACTTATCCTCGCCTCGGCGTCACCTAGGCGCAGTGAATTACTCAAACGCATCGGCCTTCAGTTCCGAATCTGTCCGGCCGATGTCGAAGAATATAATTCACCCGACGATGGTCCCGCTCAAATGGTATTGCACAATGCCGGATTGAAGGCAGATGCCTTGACGGCGAATTTTCCGGACGCACTGGTGCTTGGTTCGGATACCACGGTGGCACTCGATGGCCTCGTGCTGAATAAGCCGGTGGATTTAGACGATGCACGTTCAATGCTGAGGCAGCTTTCCGGGCGTCCACACACGGTGTATACGTCAATCGCATTGCGCTGGCAGGCTGGTGGACTCAAGGATGATTTTTTCGAAGCCAGCCAAGTGCATTTCAAGACTTTGGACGATGCGACTATTACTGCTTATTTTCAGTGCGTCGATCCGCTCGACAAGGCAGGTGCCTATGGCATTCAGACCGGGCGGGAGATGATTATTGAAGCAGTCGATGGTTCTGTTGAAAATGTCATGGGGCTACCGATTCAAGCCCTTGAGGCGCGGCTAATCGAACTCGGCTTTGATTTTCGAGTGTAAAGCTGATTCACTATATAGACTTTGGTTCAGGCATCTACAACACTGCGGCTCGAAAATCCGTTTATACAAGCGAGGCGAGAGCAATGCTGGTCGTCTGCAGCGGCTCTAATGATTGCGTTGCTGCTGCACCTCAGTCTGCTCGTTGTAGTGCCGGATAAGTTTCTGATGCCTAGCGCAGCACTTGATGTGCAAGATGAGCCGCTCGAAATTATATTGCTACCGCCGGAGCCACTCACAGTGGATGAGCTCAAATTCGTCGAAGCAAACCCGGAGGTGCCAGAAAATGAGCCAGATCGTAAGGATCAATTTTCCTTCCGCGCGCAACAAGCCTCTGATCACAGTCTCAAGGAAGCATTACTCGATGCGCCCAATGTCGACGGCGAGAAGAACTCACAAAAAATCATTCAAGGTGCGATGCTGCCGTCAACACCACTGACTCCTGGTATATATGTCCCCGCTGTGCAGTTAGGCGAGGGTGAGGGTACGGATGGTGGTAAAACGGGGGCACAAGCTAGGCAGATGCTTCCGCCAGCAGAGCCACTACCAGCTCCAGACTTTATCCAACAGAAGCCGATCAACGTCGATGGTCCTGGCAGTAGCCTTAAGACGCCCAGCGCTGGCAAAGAGATGGTTGAGATTCCAGACCCTGAGGCACGGATTAATCTCTATACGCCACAGCCGCAAACAACCCTGCAACAACGGCAGCAAGAGTCGGATGGCAGCGGTGGTGCGCCTGATGCCAAGCCAATGCCGCGGGCAAGACCGACACTCTCACCAGATCTGATTCATGGTCCCGTGATGCGCTCGGAGGGCTCCGCCAGTCGTCGTGGTGCACTGGCGATCGATGCCACGTTCAGCGAGTTTGGGGAATATCAACAACAGTTCTACGCTGCGCTTCAGGCTGGATGGTATCAAGAGATCGAGTTTTTTCAACCAATTGATACGTCCACCCGCGTGGTAGTTGGCTTCCGTATTACTGCAGATGGCGTGATACATGATGTGGAGTTACTGCATAGCACTGCGAGTGAGATCGCTACCTTGATTTGTCAGACCGCGCTCACAAAGCGTTCTCCGTTTCGCCCATGGACCAAAGAAATGGTTATAGTTTTCGGCCAAGAGCGCATGCTGGAAGTCGTGTTTCATTATCGCTAAAAAATATTGTGCTCCTGTTTTACGCCGTCATATTTTTATGCTTACTCTATGACTTCACCTCAACAGATAACTCAAGCTAGTGACCTACCTCTTGGCTCAGGAGTTCGTTTGATCACTTCAAATCAGCATGGTTTGGTTGCGCTGGATAAGCCCGCAGGGTTGATGTCGCATCCGAATAAAGTCGGGGAGAGTAAGCGTTCACTGCTCGAGGCAAGTTACGATTACGATGACGAGGTTTACACATGGCAGGTTGGCGACGTGCAGCATCGAGCATGGCTGGTCAACCGTCTTGATTCGCCGACCTCAGGCGTGATATTACTTGCACTGAATGAGGAGATAAACACCGCGATTAAACAACTATTCTCCACTCATAAGGTGACTAAAGTTTACTATGCGTTGGTAAGGCGTGTGCCTTCGGTACCGGCAGGTTCTTGGAGTGACAGTTTGAAGAAAGATGTGTATCACGGTAAAAAACTAATCAAAGGTGGGCTGAGTGTACCGGCAAAGACCCGTTATCAAGTCGCCAAGGCCGCGACGGGTGGATTTCCGGTGGCACTGCTTCGATTGTTGCCCCTGACTGGGCGTACGCATCAGCTCCGCGTGCAATGCCAGAATCATCGTCATCCAATTGTCGGAGACCGCACCTATGGTAGCTTTAGTTTTAATAAAGAAGTGGCAATCGAAACCGGCGAAAAACGCATGATGCTTCATTCTGGAGAGACTTCAATGCGTTATCCTTTTCAAGGCAAGATGCATAATTTTAAAGCCGAGTCCGAATTGCCCGAGGCTTTTGACCGAGTGATGCGTTTTCGACCTGGGCCTACTGTGGGCAAGCCCTTACTAAGCTCCAAAAGGCCGATTTCGCGTAGCTCATTAGCAGGTCGTCGTTTCCGGCGCTAGAGTTTAGGGGATTTTCGCCAATTCGGAGAGGTGGATTCACGCGTTCGAATTGCTCGATCGCTTGTTTGATGTTGTGAGCACAGTAACTGCTGTTGCAGAAAGATTCCTGATTTCCAGTCTTGAGAGCTAGAAATAAACCATGCTTTAGTTTGTTAGTTTATGTGAGGTATGCTTAACTCAGACACATGCAGATGGATCAATATTACCATCGCGACGAGCGTCTGGTTATTCGAATCGCAGTAATACTTGCCGTGGCACTGGGGGTGTTAGCAGTAATTCTCTCACAAAAATACAGCCTAGCCCGACAACAGGTATCGCCAGAAGCTGTATGGGCTGTCGTGTATGAGCTTTCCACGCAGGCAGACTTGGATCCCGAGTTCGTCTATGCCTTGGCATGGGCCGAAAGTGGTTTGAATCCGCAGGCACGCAGTTCCGTTGCGCGTGGCATGATGCAGATTACCCGTTCGGCGTGGCACGAAGTGACAGATGAGTCTTACCGTTTAGCATGGGAGTGGCAAACCAATGTCAGAATTGCGATCGATTATTTAGTCTATTGCCGTGACTACCTCAAGGCGCGCTATTCATTTAGCTACCCCTTGCTAGCCGCCAGTTATCGTTATGGGCCATACTACGTGCAGAATAAGAATTTCGACATTCAAGAGCTTCGGCCTCCTAAGAACAACATCTATCAACGTATTTTCGCAGGGAATGTGCGCCCGGTTTCTCCACCTGCAATGATTGCTAACGGTAATTAGTAACTAGCCGTATGAACGATTGATTCTAGGTTCAATAGATTCAACCAGAAGCTAAAGCATAAGGCTTGCAAGTTACTCTGTAATTGATCCTCGCCAATTTAAAGATCTACATGCGCTGCACAAGCTGCTGAATTTCAAATGGCATCTTTAAGCTTTTGCAGAATGAATCTAATACGTATCTACGATTTCTGGGTAAATCTGACCGGTTGCGTTGATTTTAAATAGATAAACCTTGCCGGGTTGCATGCGTGTGTAGATCGCATTGCCGAACACGGCTTGCACGCCGTAGTCGTTGAGGCGGGTGGTGTCGTTGGCTAGGTCCCAGATGGCTTGCCAAAAGATGTCTCGATTCTTTAGGTGGAGTGACTCGGTGATCGCATAATACCGTTCGGGTGCTGTGCCAGGAATTTCGATGGCTTCGCCATTGGCGGGCGTGGTCGTTTCTCCATAGATGCGGCGCCATAGGTAGAGGGCCCGCTCAGAGCCGTCTTTAACGTATTCGTTGGTGAATTTAACAATCAAGCTATCAAAGTGAATGATGTCGCCTCGCACGATAAAAAGTTGTTCGGATACGGTCTTTTCGGAATTATTGGCCGCAGTATGCACGAAGCGCACCACGCTTTCTAATTCGCCTAGATCATTACGAGACTGCGACTGTAGGGTGGCATAACCGATTTGTTCTTCTTGGGTCAAATTACGCACCGCTTTGTTGAGCTGGTGGTTCTCTGTCAGTAGTTTGTGAATACTGGCGGTGGAATGATAAAAGCTAATGCCTAGGATGCACGCGGTGACCAATGCGGCCAATGCCATGAGTATGCCGAGCCATTTGCCTTTGCTACTGTTAACCATGGTCTAGACTTAAGCATAAGTGCGCCTCAAGCTTCGACCTTTAATTTGCTGGTGAGGTCGATTTATTCAGCTTTGTGGCAACTTTGCTTCAAGCTCTTTTAGATACTCCCAACTAAAAATTCCGCTCTTATGGCCGTCATTGAACCATGGCCTGAGTGCATAGTTACCTTGAAAGTCCCAGCCTTGAATCGTTACGCCGACGAATTCTTTCGGACCATCGCCGCCGTATTGATTGCCGAAGATGTCTTTCTCTCCGATATTTTGCGCACTGGGCGAGTGTTGTCGCAGAAACTCGGCAGAAAAGTAGCTCTCGCTACCATCTTGCCAGAGGATACAGAGTTCGCTGCCGATGAGTTGGATGTCAGTTGGCTTAGCCATGATCTGGGCTCATTTGTAAAATCCAGCGTGTTGTAGTTTTTTCATCAGAGCGATGGCGGGGCCGGATCGGTTGAGAATGTAGAGGTGGATCCCTGGGGCACCCTTTTCCAATAATTCGTGAGCTTGCTGATAGCTCCATTCGATTCCGATCGCTTCGACGGCAGTCTTGTCGTCGCCAGCGGCGATGAGTAGTTCATTGAGGGCCTTGGGAATACTAGTGCCACACATCTCACAGAAGCGAAGTGCTTGTTCGTAAGAGCTGATAGACATTAGGCCGGGCAGTACCGGCACGGTGATCGCTGCGCGACGGCAATTGTCGACGAATTCAAAATAGGCACTATTATCGAAAAATAATTGGGTGGTGACGAAAGTCGCGCCGGCATCTACTTTGCGTTTCAAATTGAGCAGGTCGATTTCTAGCGAAGGTGCTTCGGGGTGCTTTTCGGGGTAGCCCGCGACCCCCAAGTCGCATTCAGGGTACACTTCGCGAATCAGTTGCACCAGTTCGTTGGCGTATGTGAGTCCATCTGGATGTGGTGTGAAGTTGGTTTCGCCTTTGGGTGGATCACCGCGCAGCGCCATGATTTGCTTGAGGCCTGCTGCCTTGAATTCCGCAATGGTCTGCTTCAACTCCTCACGTGAATGCCCAACGCAGGTGAGGTGCGGCATCACGGCGTAGCCATAGTCTTGGTGTAGCTTACGGGCGTAGTTTAGGGTGCGGCTGCGCGTACTGCCACCAGCGCCGTAGGTGATTGAGACGAAGTCTGGGCAGTAAGCCTTGATGCACTCTGCGGTGTGCAGCAGTTGCTGAGCTGTAGCGTCCGATTTAGGCGGAAAAAATTCGACCGAAAAAAGTGGATCGTTGCCCGCCAGGCGCTGTTTGATCGAAAGTGTCTTCATATTAACGAATCAACGTATGATGATATGTTGATATGTAAAGTGTAATATTGCGGCACTCGTATTGAGTGAGTGATGCACCTTGAGGAGTTCTAATCACATGTCGAAGTCAATTTAGTAGGAGAGCGGTTATAGTGTTGATTTTGTTCCTAGTGTGGCTGTGCTACTAATCTCATAGTCATGTCTTATCAAGTTCACCTCAGCCATATAAACTCAGATTACAGTGTCGTGCCCCTACCAGTTGACACATGGTCGACTGTGGTTGAGGACGATGATAGTTTGATCATTATGTTGAATCGTGTGGCAATAACCAGCTCTCAACATCCGACGCATGAGTATCCAGTTATATCTGTAGCTGCTGGGAGTATTCGAGCAACGATTACAGTGATCGGCGGACAACTCTATTATACCGACCCGAATGCACTAAATCGGTCGAATATTAAGGTTTTCGCAGATGGGGCCTTGCAGTTGCTGAAAGGCTCGTCGTTTGAAAGCGTGCTAAAGTCTGAAGCTGCGATAATTAATGCGGAGGGCAAGTTGGCGGATAAATCGCGTCGAGCGAGGATGGCGCCTAATGTCCGAGAGCACGTATTGATCGTGTTGTTGATCGTGTTGTTGGCGGTACTGAGTAACACCGTCATTTCTACTTGGAAACAGTTGACGGAAGGCCCGGCCTTAGTGCCCGATTTTGAATTTACCCCAGGGGCGATAGCAGGTGAAAGTATTCGTGCTTATTCTGGGCTTTATGTGGAAGACTACCAAGAGGGTGGAAAAGTCATAGAGCTGACGAACGAGGGCCAGTTTAAATTATACGAGATGTGGCGATCTGCTGAGCTTGCGGGCTTCACTTTGCAGCAGGTTGAATCACTACCGCTGCGTCTAGGCTCTCAAGAGGATAAGCCTGCATTGTTGGCAGGCGAATTTTATCTGTTATTACCCAAGGGAGATGACCGTATATTGCTAAACAATATCCTATTTCGTCGACACTCTGGACCTCTCGTTAATATCGGTAAGTTGCAATAGGCCCTGTAATTATTCGAGCAACAGGCTATTGCTCGAGGTAGTAGCGTAGGCTCATTCCTGAGACTTGGAAATTGCCAGAGCTAGTATTGCCATCGTCTATATCATCGTCGATTTCGGCTAGGCGAGTTGAGTCGATGCGCAGCGGTTCGCTCGAGTTGGTAGTGATTTCGATATACGCATATAAATTGCCACTGCCGTTGCCGTTATTGCCGTTGCCGTTATTACCGTTGCCGTTATTGCCGTTGCCGTTATTGCCGTTGCCGTTATTACCGTTGCCGTTATTACCGTTGCCATTGCTATTGTTGCCGCCGTTGCCATTATTGCTAGCGTAGACCCAACGATAAGTGCCGCCAATAACAGACGACTGGGTCCATGCGCTGCTAATGCGGTCTGCCATGCCACTAGGATAGGTGCCAGACGTGCTTGTGTCGGGATAGGCTCCAAAATTGAGCTCATATTGCCTAAACTCTTGAGAGAATATGCGCAAGTCGTTCTCCAAGGTACTGATGATTGCGTTTTCTCTGACTCGTTTGAAATAAGGAACAGCCAGGGCTGCTAAGATTCCGATAATAGTGACCACCACTGCGATTTCGACGAGTGAAAATGCGGCTCGGTCTGAGCATGATTGTTTGTATCGTTTTAAAAGCACAATCACTAGTGTCCAGTTAAGGACAGGTTGAGGTTGTGTAGGTTGCTCATTTTAAGCGGCTAATAAAGAAAAAGGCATGTGACGCATTTGAGAGAGCTGGCGTGATGGGGTTTGGTTCATTCTCAATAAGGGATGAACACTGGACGCCTTATTTTTACTCAAGTCACTGATCTGATCCATCGTGAGCAATTCAATCGCTGCATGGCGCTCCACCCGATGCCGAGGGCGAGCAGAAGTATGACTGCCAGAGATCAATTCCTCGCTATGGCTTTTGCTCAGATCACTTTCAGGGAGAGCCTTCGAGACATTGAAGCCTGCTTGAGGGGATGTTCGCATCTCTATGCGATGGGCATCCGAGGCAACGTCACACGAACTAATCTCGCTTATGCGAACGAGCATCGTAACTGGCGTGTTTACGAAGCACTCGCTCAGGTTCTGATTCGCAAGGCGAGGCGACTTTATCGCGAAGACTCCAACGGACTCGACATCGACGAGATGGTTTATGCCGTCGATGCCTCCACGATTGATCTGTGTCTGTCGATGTTTCCGTGGGCTCATTTCCGCAGAACCAAAGCTGCGATTAAGCTCCACACTCAAATTGATCTGACTGGTTCGATACCTGTCTTCATGCATATTACAGACGGATCGGTTCATGACGTTCACTTCATGGATCGGATGCTTTTTGAAGCTGGAAGCATCTATGTCTTCGACCGTGGATACTTGGACTTTGCCCGACTCTTTAGAATCGAAAGCGCGAACGCCTACTTTGTCATCCGGGCAAAAAGTAATATGAGATTTAGCCTGTGTCAGTCTCGTCCAGTCGACAAGTCCTGCGGTCTGCGCTGCGATCAAACCATTCGGTTGCGAACTTACAAAAGTAAACGAGACTACCCTAAAAAACTTAGACGTATCAGCTTCTTTGATACCGTGACTCGGAAGCGGCTGGTCTTCCTGACAAATCACTTTGATCTGCCTGCACAGGCCATCGCTGCCATTTACAAACGCCGTTGGCAGATCGAACTGTTCTTCAAGTGGATCAAACAAAACCTGCGCATCAAAGCATTTTTTGGCACAACCGAGAACGCCGTGCGAACTCAAATCTGGATCGCAATCTGCGTTTACCTGATGGTGGCCTGTCTCAATAAGGTGCATGGAATGGATGAAAGTCTCAGTAGAATACTACAAATCTTGAGCGTGAACGTGTTTCAGAAAGTGTCTTTCAATCAGCTACTTGGAGATTTTGCTACTGTAAGTGAGGAGGTTGAGTTTTCTAAACAGTTGATTTTTAATGACCTTTAACTGGACGCTAGTGAAGCACAATATATAATTTCTATACGAAAAAAGGGTTATAAGAAATAAATTAATTCTCTGCAATGGAATTGTTGTCTTCAGAGAAGCCAAATAGTTCGATTTTGAGTGAATGGGCTTTTTCTAAAATGCTGGCTTTATCAAGAATCAGGACACTGCCGCTTTCCAGCGCAGCGGTGCGAATGCCTGACTCATACATCACCTCTAGTGTGCGGTGGCCAAAGACTGGTACGTCAAAGCGATAGTCTTGCCCCCGCTTCACGGTCTTCACAAAAATAAGATCGTCGGTCTTGAAAGTGCCTGCGCGGCGCAGCATCGAATCAGTCCCTTCGTAAGCCTCGACCGCCAGCACAGTGCCGTGTCGCACGACAACACCCTGACCTACATCTAGATCTGCCATGCCTTTGGCGATACTGATGCCGTGCTCGATATCCGTTAATCTTGCCTTTAATGTGCCGGCAGTCATTAAGCCTTGGTTGGCAAGTTGATCATCCAGAAACGAGCGGGCATCGAGCATGGAGATATCGATGGCTTCAATCTCTTTGGCAATCGCACCGAAAATGGTTTCGGCATTTTTGATCTTTAGGCTATTGAGAATCTTTAGGGCTTTTAAATCTGGATGTAGGCCGTGGAACAGGCGTCGCGGTGTAATTTGTCCAGCCATGAGTGCATAACCACAATCGAGTTTCTTTAGTGATCTGAGTAGTTTTCCGAGCTGCCCGACTTTGATTTGGATATGTTCATTCGTGGGGGTCGATTCGATCAACGCTGGCTCAGTCTCTCCAGCAAAAGACACGATTCGGAGCGGTAAGCCAATAGCACGTATGCGTTCTGCTGTCAGTATCGGGTATCGACCTTTGCCGGCAATTAAAGCGATGGGACGTTGAGCAAAACTGTCAGGTAAAAAATGCGATAAGGACAGGGCGGGACTCATGGCAATAAGCTATTCGGGGTATTCGTAAGGTCGAATAACAGGCTGGTCGAAGTAAGTGGGCGATGCAATCAAAATTGGTCGAGGTGAATCGCCATCTTTACCTGCTTTAAAAAAGACCCGTTTGCTGGCGTTTTCAGTGGCTTCAGCGAATTCCTCAACTGCTTTGGGCTGTGAGCTGAGTGTCATGCTTTCGGTGATTTCGCCGAGCATGGCACTTTGTGCGCTAATGCGAATGCTTTGCGGTTCGACGATTAATTCACGGTGCTTCCGGTCTGGATATTTATAGGTAAGCAGGCCTGCGTAAGCGGTGATTTGAGCAGCCATATCAGTGTAGCGAATAATGCATGTAGCCGAGTGTACCTGTAATTCCCCTGTCGGCAGGAATACGCGCGCTTCTGAAAGCGGTGATAGGTTATTACTGACGACTGCAAGCTCCCCATTAATTAACCGTATTGAGAGGATGGATACAGATGGCTCGTAGGAGAGGCTTGCTCTCTTTTCGTTGAACGGTTGTTGGATGAAGGTTTCGAATCGAACTTCCGAGTTTTCACCGATGCCAATACCCATGCCATTCGACAGTGCCAGGAAGAGATGAGCGTTCTTGCCAGTTTCGACAGTGCAGGCATTCAGATTTAGCGTATTGTGCAGTTTAGGCTGTGAGATTTGTGATTCGGCATTTTCGATCTGTATGCTGCCTTGAATACTGGTGGCGACTGCGATTCCTTCGGCCATGTCCTCGGCATTCGAGTCGACTACCCCTCCCAGAAAAAAACCTGTAGTGATGAGGCAGTAGAGAGTTTTCCAGTACATCTTAGATTCGATATACATTAAACAGCTACGATGTTGACGATTTTTCCTGGCACGTAGATTTCGCGTTTGATGACTTTGCCGTCAATGTGAGCGCTAATTCTTTTATGTGCCTTGGCAGTTGCGATCGCGTCGTCTTTGCAGACGTCGGCAGGAAGTTGGGCATCGCCACGGTATTTTCCATTCACTTGGAAGATAATTTTAATGGTGTCTTCCTTTAATTTACTTTCGTCAAATACTGGCCAACCTGCGGTTGCGATGCTGCCTGTATGGCCTAGAAAAAGCCAGAGCTCTTCGGCGATATGCGGCGCGAGTGGTGCGAGTAGTTTGATCAAGGATTCGACTGCGTCGAGCGTGAGCGCGTCGGCTTTACCGAGTTGATTGACGCAAATCATCATTTGCGAAATCGCAGTGTTAAAGCCGAGCGCCTCGTAGTCTTCGCTGACTTTTTTGATCGTGGCGTGCAGTATGCGATCCGTGTCGGCGTCGAGTTGCTCGGTCGTGCCAATCTTGGCTTGGCGTGTGCCGTCTTCGGCTACGACGAGGCGCCATGCCTTACGTAGAAAGCGGGCGATGCCTTCGATGCCTTTGGTATTCCATGGCTTCATCGCTTCAAGTGGACCGAGAAACATCAGGTACAGGCGTAAAGCATCGGCGCCGTAGTTGACCACGATGCTTTCTGGACTGACCACGTTGCCGCGACTTTTTGACATTTTCTCGCCGTCTTCGCCCAAAATGATGCCTTGGTGAAAGAGCTTTTTAAACGGTTCTGGGTCACTTACCACGCCAAGGTCGAAGAGCACATGGTGCCAGAAACGAGCATAGAGCAAGTGTAGCACCGCGTGTTCCGCGCCGCCAATATACAAGTCCGGATAGCCCCAATATTTTTCCTTTTCGGGGGCGATCAGTGCCTCGGTATTTTTCGGATCCACGTAGCGCAGGTAATACCAGCACGAACCAGCCCATTGTGGCATGGTGTTGGTCTCGCGTGAGCCTGGAATCCAACCTTCGGCGGGCTCACAGGAAGTGGCTCCAGTTTTTGGATCGATATAGAGGTGTAGCCATTCCTCGGCTTTCGACAGTGGGCTCTGACCATCGGGCGACGGTGTGTAGCTCTCTACTTCCGGCAATGCCAAAGGCAGTGCACTCTCGGGCAGGGCAACGGCAAAGCGTAGTTCACCATCAATCTGGCAGCTGACGGGGCGCTCGACCGATTTAAGCGAGTCGTCCACTTTCGCATAATCGGCTTCGCTGACCCACACAATCGGAAAGGGCTCGCCCCAGTAACGTTGGCGTGAAAAAAGCCAGTCGCGCAGCTTAAAGTTGACCGTCGCTTCGCCGCGTTTCTCAGCGGCGAGTTGAGCGATTACCGCCTGTTTCGCACTTTCGGAGTCTTTACCGCTTTGCTCGCCTGAGTTAATTAAATCGCCAGGACCAGTGTAGGCTTCAGTCAATCCACCCGCGGCATCTTTTTCGGCGTGGCCGTTATCGTCGATGACTTGCACGATTTCGAGGTCGAATTCTTTGGCAAATTCATAGTCGCGGGTGTCGTGCGCTGGCACGGCCATGATTGCGCCTGTACCATAAGTCATTAGCACGTAGTCGGCCACCCAGATCGGGATTTCTTTGCCACTGACCGGATTGATCGCCATCGCACCCGTCCATACCCCAGTTTTTTCTTTACTCAGCTCGGCGCGTTCCAGATCGGATTTGCTTTTCGCTTTTTCCGCGTAGGCGAATACGGCGTCGCTCTGCTCGGCTGTAGTAATTTGTGATAGCAGCGGATGCTCTGGCGAGATCACCATATAGGTCGCACCGAACAGCGTGTCTGGGCGGGTGGTAAAGACGCTAAGGTCTGCATCGTGGCCTGCGATGTCGAAGGTGATTTCGGCGCCTTCGCTGCGGCCAATCCAATTTTCCTGCAAACGTTTGGTGGAGTCAGGCCAGTCAAGGTCTTTCAGGCCCGCGATAAGTTTGTCGCCATATTCGGTGATACGGAGCACCCATTGGCGGATCGGGCGTCGCTCCACTGGGAAGCTGCCCCGCTCTGAGCGAGGGCCTTCAGCGGTGTTGAGCACTTCCTCATTGGCGAGCACAGTGCCGAGCTCAGGGCAAAACCAGACGGGTTTCTCATCGACGTAGGCGAGACCCTTTTTGAACAGCTGCAAGAAGATCCACTGTGTCCACTTATAGTAGCCCGGATCGGTGGTGTTGACCTCGCGCGACCAATCATAAGCGAATCCTAGCTGGCGGAGCTGTGTCTTAAAGTGCGCAACGTTTTGCTTGGTGGTGTCACGCGGGTGCCGGCCAGTCTTGATCGCATATTGCTCAGTCGGCAGGCCGAAGGCGTCCCAGCCCATCGGGTGAAGCACATTGAAGCCTTTGGCTTTTTTATAGCGCTTCAGCGCATCGCTGGCGGTGTAGCCTTCGGGGTGACCAATATGTAAGCCCGCGCCGGATGGGTAGGGGAACATATCAAGGATGTAGAAGGTCGGCTTGTCTTCAAAATCCTTCGCGTTGTAAGTTGCGTGTTGCTCCCAAAAATCCTGCCATTTTGGCTCGATTGCGGAAAAGTCGTAGTCTGTGGTCAGTGTTGCCATGTTATAGAAAACCGCGGATTTAGAAGGTTCGTTTGCAGTCAGTCAATATTGCAAAGCGCCGAGTCGCGCTGATTCTAATCGTGCGATTGGGCAGATTAGCTTGATATTTTAAGCAGGCGTCTTTACAGATCGAATCTGCCATATGCGTATTCGAGCCCCATTGATTTTTTTTATCGCCCTAGCATTTGTAATGACCGTCGCATGCTTACGGGGTGAAATATCGGCAGTGGATGCATATAATAAGCAGGAAGAAAACCTGTCGCAAAAGCGCTTCGAACAGAAATCTTGGTCGGGCAATCAGAAGTCTGATTTGATGCAGAAGTCGTTTCCCTTTAAGCAATGGGACTCACATTATTCTTCACTCGGCTCGAAAAAATCGAATATATCACTAACAGAATCCAAAGATAAACAGCGCTTTAAGTCTGAAAGAGTCGAGTTTGACACTAAATCGATGGATATTTCCAAGTGGAATGGACGGCTGGCCGACCTCGAGCGTCAAGCCCAGATTAGTACAAATTCGACTGTGAAGAAGATAGAGAATAAACGCATGTATGAAAGGATGCTGAATAAATCAAAGAGTTTTGCGCAGACCGGAGAGACACTGTCGTTGCGCGAGATCAATCGCTTTCAGTTTCGACAAAATCGCGCCGATACTGCCGTGCCAGTTCGAACTGCTGGCGGCGAGGATGGTTCCTGAGTGTCGATCTTCGTGTTTATTTTTGGCTCTGCCCACATCATAGATGTTGACGCTGAGGCTCACCTTGCCGGCTCTAACGTATCCGAGCGGAATACCCACTTATTGGCGAAATCGTCATCATCACATATAGGTGAGTAGACAAAAAAACCCGCGAGTGTTTCGCGGGTTTTAAAAAGTGGCGGAGAAGATGGGATTTGAACCCATGGAACCCTTTTGAGGTTCACTTCTTTAGCAAAGAAGCGCTTTCGGCCACTCAGCCACTTCTCCATACCAATACGGAGGAAGAAAGCGGGCTGAGCGCGAAGATCAATCCTTATTTTCAGAGAATTTAAGAAACTCACCGAATCACTGAAAATACTGGATATTCCGCGGGATTTCAGCAGACGCCGCCCTGTAAACTGCCTGCGAAGACTAGATTCGTTGCTCTTCGATGTCATAGACGTCGAACCACGTGTAAACGATTTTGTCCGCTGGGATGAACTCTGCGATGTAACCTTCGAGATACACTTGCAGCTCGATCGGCATTTCACTAATACGCTTGAAGCGTAGGTCGTTATTCCATTGCACCAATGCCTCCTGAGTGTGCTCTGTGCCGTTGGCTTGAATCCATTCGGCTACGGCGGCATCATCGACACCTGTTGCGACAAAGGCTTTAAAGTTCTCCGCAGAGATCCCAGTAAAATTGAGAAACAGTTGGTCGAGTGGGCAATCGAAGTGGTACTCGCCTGCTGTGCCAGCGATCACCGCTCGGCACTTGTCGAGTGTGCGCGCAGCGATGACGTAGCCAGCCAGCATCGCGCGCGGGCTACGGGGAAATGCGTTGCTGAGATCGAGAGAGCTTACGTTGGATGTGGTCATGATGGATGCGGGAGTGTTTAAATGAACTGGCTATTCCAATTCTATTAGTCGGTTCCTCTGGGGGTAGGGTTAGCGATACGTCCGTCACTTTTAACAATCTTTCAGGAATGGAGCCGTCACGCTAGCCTTTGTCTGTCTGATCCCTGGGACTGCACCTTGGTAGAGTAGTTCACCACCGGCATCGCCGCCGTTTGGGCCGATCTCAACTAGATAGTCTGCATCAGCAATCACGTCGAGGTGGTGCTCGATGACGATTACGGTGTGGCCTTTGTCGACCAGGCGGTGTAGCAATTCGATCAGGCGTTCAACGTCGCTGAGGTGCAGGCCGATAGTGGGCTCTTCTAAGATGTAGAGATTGCCTTGGCCATTGTTGTATTGGCGTTCCTTAAAGGTGGGCATGCCTTTAGCTAACTCACTAACGAGTTTTAGGCGTTGGGCTTCGCCGCCTGAGAGGGTGGGCGAATATTGCCCGAGCGCGATGTAGCCGAGGCCGGTTTCGACCATGGCTTCGAGTAGGCTCTTTAGGCCGGTGTGGAAGTTGAAGAATTTGGCGGCTTCCTCGAAACTCATGAGCAAGGCATCGGCGATATTTTTGCCATTCCAGCGCAACTCGTCGAGTTCGGCGCCGTAGCGTCGGCCGTTGCAATCCTCGCAGGTCACATAGGTGTCAGGCATGAAATTCATTTCTAGCTTCAGGCGGCCTGCGCCTTTGCAGGTCTCACAGCGACCGCCCTTAGTGTTGAACGAGAAGGTGCCCGCGCTATAGCCTCGTGCGCGTGCTTCCGGCAGGCTGGCGTAAATATCGCGGATGATGTCGAACGCACCGATGTAAGTGGCGGGCGTGGAGCGCGGAGTTTTTCCGATCGGTGATTGATCGACCTCGATCACTTTCCGCACGGTTTCTGCTCCGTGCAACGCTTTGAAGACCATCCCGCTCTTCGAGCACCCCTCCTTAAATAGATGGGGAGTTTGTTTGGGAGTCAGCTTAGCTGATTTAATTTCAATCGCGGACTCGACCAATGGTTTTAATAAATCGCGCGTCAGAGTGGATTTGCCGGCACCAGAGACCCCGCAGATTGCGGTCAGGCGTTGCTTGGGAATATGTACATCGAAGCCCTTGAGGTTACGCAACGCAGCGCCTACTAGGCTGATCCATTGTTCGTTGCTCTTTTTTTTGCGAGGGCTCCATTGCGCGGGGAGTGCGCGATATGACCCACGTAAGGGGTGCGGCATACTCTTGCGCAAGTATTTGCCGGTGATTGATGCCTTTTTTGTACGCAGTTGTGCCAGCGTGCCACAGGCGACTATTTCGCCGCCATGAATGCCTGCGGCTGGGCCGATGTCGATAATTTGATCGGCGTGCTTCATGGTATCCTCGTCGTGTTCGACAATGAGGAGGGTATTGCCACGGTCGCGGAGTTGTTCCAGGGCGGTGATGAGTTGTTCGTTGTCGCGCGCATGTAGGCCGATAGATGGCTCATCGAGCACGTAGAGTACGCCAGAAAGGTTGGAACCGAGTTGAGCAGCGAGTCGGATGCGTTGCGCCTCACCGCCTGAGAGTGTGGCAGTGGCACGATCGAGGCCGAGGTAGTTGAGGCCAACGCGATCCATAAAGCGCAGCCGCTCTTCAATTTCAGGCAGGAGTTCGTCAAGTACGGGCCCGCTGCGCTGGTCGGTTTTTACGCGCTTGAGCGTGTCGATTAATTCGTTGGGTGTGAGTGCCAGCAACTCTGGGAGACTGACAGCGTTGTTGGTTGAACGTTGTTGGTTGTTTGAGGTTTTAAGGGGAAGCTTAACGGCACGACTGAGCGGGTTGAGGCGTGCCCCGTTACAATCTGGGCACGTGTCGCCGTCTTCGACGCCGTCGGGCACATCAATGGCGTCGGCTTCGTCTTTGCTCATCCAGTCAAAGATTTGGCCATAGCCGCGGCAGCTCGAGCACCAGCCACGTGCGCTATTCCATGAGAAGTTTTTCGGATCTAGCTCGGGGAAGGCTTCACCAGTGATGGGGTCGGTGCGTTTCGTGGAGAGCCAAGATACGATCTCGTTTTTTGAGTTGAGCAAGAAGGCGGTGCCTTTGCCGAGCCTCAACGCCTCTTTGAGTGCGGAGGGCAATGCTCTGTCATTGCCGCCCTCTGCCTTCCCGGAAACGACGGAGCGTTTCCCTCCATTGAATGTGGCAATGACAAGTTCGATATCGTGCTCACTATAGCGATCTAGCTTTTGGAACTGACTGATGGCCACGAGTTGCCCGTCGATACGTAAGGTCTCATAGCTGTGCTCACTGGCCCAATCTGCCAGCGGCTGGTGGTGGCCTTTGCGTCCGCGCACCAGTTGAGCGCAGAGATGGAGCTGCTTTGCTTTGGATTCAGCGAGGATTTTTTTGAGGCGCTTGAGTAGTGCGCCTTCGCTCTGACTGATCACAGCTTCGCCAGAGCTAGGAGAATGTTGGATGCCAATCCGAGCATACAGTAAGCGTAGGTGTTGAGCGACCTCGGTGATTGTGGCAACGGTCGATTTACGCGTGCCTTTGGTCACGCGTTGCTCAATCGCGACGGTGGGCGCGATGCCGTGCAGCTCATCGACATCGGCACGTGGCATTTGCTCCACAAATTGGCGTGCATACGCAGACATCGATTCCATGAAGCGCCGTTGACCTTCGGCAAATATGATGTCGAAGGCGAGGGATGATTTGCCGGAACCTGAAACGCCAGTGATGACGCTGATCTTATTGTGCGGAATCTCGCAGGAGATGTTTTTTAGGTTGTGCTCGCGGGCGCCACGGACTGTCAGAGAATGAGGGTGAGCGTTGTCAGTGGAGTTTGGTTCGGCTGCTTTGAGCTTGGCGGACGTTCCCGAGGTAGTCCCTGCCAGTGCATCGCGCAGGTATGCGGCAGTTTCGCACTTGGTTTTTGCGATGTCAGACGGTTTACCTTGTGCGACGATTTGACCGCCGCCAATACCTGCTTCGGGGCCGATTTCGACGATCCAGTCGGCAATTTTAAGTATGTCGATATTATGCTCAATGACGATGAGCGAGTGGCCCGCATTGACTAAGCCTTGCAAGACGCCGATCAGGCGTTTGACGTCGGCACGGTGCAGACCTGTGGTGGGTTCGTCGATTAGAATGAGCGCATGCCCGGACTTTTCGGCAATCTTGCCGAGATAGCGGATGAGTTTAAGACGTTGAGACTCGCCGCCCGAGAGTGTGTTGAGGGGCTGCCCGAGTTTTAGATAACCGAGGCCGACATCGATCATTGGGGTAAGGCAACTAGTGATTTTCGGGTAGTCTGCGAAAAAAACGACTGCGTCGTCGACATCCAGTTCGAGGATTTCGGTGATGCTAAGAGCGTTGAATTGAATCTCCAAAACTTCGGGTTTGAAGCGTTGACCGTCGCAGCTCTGGCAGGGTACGAAGAGATCGGATACGAATTGCATCTCGATACGTTCGTAGCCGAGCCCCGAACAGGTGTCACAGCGACCGTCACCGCTGTTAAATGAGAAATGCCCAGGCATCATGCCCGCTGATTGAGCGGACTCTAGTTTTGCAAATAATTTGCGGATTTCAGTCCACGCATCGGAGTAGCTAGCTGGGTTGGATCGTGGTGTTTTACTGACGGGGCTCTGATCGATGAGCACCACATCGGATAGCGGTAAGGTGGAGTCGATATCCTTAATCGTCGCGGGGTCGTCGGTAATAAGCCCTTTTCGCGCGAGTAGATTTTGATAGATGACGTTGTTGAGTAGGGTGCTTTTCCCAGACCCAGAGACGCCGCTCAGGCAAACAAAAGCTTGCTGCGGAATATGTAGATCAACTCCCTTGAGGTTGTGCTTACTCGCCCCGTAGATGGAGAGCGTTTTTAAGTTGGAAGGTGGGAAAGTTGAAAGGTGGGAAGGTGAGGGGATGCGTGTTCTTTTAGGGGGATCGATTGTTTCGCGCCCAGAGAGGAAGCGTCCGGTGATGGTATCCGAAAGTAGGATACGATTATAGTCGCCATTGAAAATGAGTTGGCCGCCGTGGATGCCCGGCTTTGGGCCGATCTCGATCAGGTTGTCGGCGGCTCGCATGACGGCCTCGTCGTGCTCGACCACGACCACTGTGTTTCCTTGAGCGGTGAGTCGGCGCAGAATCGAAATCAGGCGATCCATGTCGCGGGCGTGTAGACCAACAGATGGTTCATCGAGCACGAAGAGTGTGTCTACCAGAGATGAGCCGAGACAGGAGGTGAGATTGACTCGCATGGTCTCGCCGCCTGAAAGGGTGCGGGAGGTGCGGTCGAGCGTCAGATAGCCAAGGCCGACTTGGTCGAGAAACGAGAGTCGACTGATGATTTCGCTGAGTGCCGAGTGATCAGTGGAGGGCAATGCTCCGTCATTGCTACCCTGAGTTGAATGCGGCAAAGACGGAGCGTTGCCTTCTAGTAACGTGAGTAACTCGCTCACACTTTTTTGGTAAAGGTCGGGAAGGGTGAGGTCGTTCCATTTCCAATTGAGTGCTTCGGGTTTAAGGCGTGAACCGCGGCAGTTAGGGCAACGCGAATAGCTTCTGAACTTCGAGAGAAATACACGGACGTGCATCTTGTAGATTTTACTCTGGAGCCAGTCGAAGAAACGATAAATGCCATACCACTGATTGTGGTTTTCTTTATAGTTCGGTTCGCCTTCTAATATGAAGAGGATTTCTTTTTTGCTCAATTTTGACCATGGCAGGTCAGTGCGAATTTTGTACTTTTTGGCTGCGCGCTGCAGGTCGCGTAGACTTTCGCTGTAGACTGCGCCTTGGAACGCACGAATGGCACCGTCATCGACAGATAAGCTCTTGTCGGGAGTGACTAAGTTATAATCGATCTCGATGATGCGTCCGAAGCCCTTACATTTTTCGCAGGCACCAATGGGTGAGTTAAAAGAAAAAAGCGGTGCGGAGGCAGGCCGATAGGTAATGCCTGTCTCGGGAGAATGAAGCCCGTGGGTGAACTCGGCGACGGCTGCGCCATCTATATTCAATATTTGGATCTGGCCTTTACCGAAGGTGAACGCGGCTTGTGCGGCTTCGATGAAACGAGAGCGGGTTTTCGACCCCACCTTGATTCGGTCTTGAATTACCAAAAGGCGAGTGGTCTGAGACTTAAGGGCTGAGGTCTGGGATTGGAGGTCTGAGATGCGAATAACGCTGCCGTTATGGACAACTCGAGTGTAACCTTGGGCCGAAAGGGGTTGGAGGATCTCGCTCCACTCGAATTTTTCGGGACGAGTGATCGGGAAAGCGATCAGCACGGTCTGGTCTTTGTGCGCTTTGAGTAGTTTTGTCCAAATCGATTGTGGGTTGTCGTCGGTGATTGGCTCACCTGTGGCGGGGTCGATCAGTGTGGCGACATTCGGAAACCAGACTTTGAAGAAATCGCAGAGTTCGGTGATGGTGCCGACGGTGGAGCGCGAGGTTTTAACCGTGTTGGACTGTTGAATCGCGATCGATGGGCGGATGTTCTCGACCGAATCGACTTTCGGGCGATCCATCAGCTCCATGAATTGGCGCGTGTAGGGCGAGAATGTCTCGACGTAGCGTCGCTGGCCTTCGGCGTGCAGCGTCTCAAATACAAGAGAGGATTTGCCCGCGCCACTGAGTCCGGTCACCACAGTGAGTTGGCCAATGGGCAGGTCGAGATCGAAGCCTTTAAGGTTATTTTGGCGGACGCCGCGAAGGTTGATGTATTCTTTGGAGGCCATCGTGTATGAGCCAGAGGAGGCTAAAAAGTCTAAAACAGTAAGAGGTCTAAACGTGGCAGGCTGCCAGACCTTACACTCGGGGGCTTGCTGAAAAGAAAAGAAGAGATTTCTCCAGGCCACTTCTAGTAAGTGTGGATTGCCCGAACTGAGTGGGTCGAACGTGCCTTAAGTTTCAGTGATCGGTGTTTGGCACTCTTCGACAGCTCTGCGAAGTCGACGGCGTAGGTGGGTGCGGCGGACTTGTTGGTCGTTGTTTTTAATCGCCATGGAGTAGGCGTCTAAGGCACCGACGAGATAGACTTTTTGGCGTGCGCGGGTGATGCCAGTGTAGACAAGGTTGCGTTGCAGAAGCATGAAGTGCTGTTTCAATAGGGGGATGATGACGATGGGGTATTCGCTGCCTTGGCTTTTGTGAATCGAAATACAGTAGGCGAGTTGAATTTCCGAGAGTTCGCCTTTGGTGTATTCGATGATATCATCGGTGAACTCGATGGTCATACTAGAGCTGTCGGCGGCAATACTGCGAATGATACCCATGTCGCCATTAAAGACATTTTTATCGTAGTTATTGCGGGTTTGAATAACTTTATCCCCGATGCGGAAGGTGTTACTGCCGAAGGGAATTTCGGCGGGCAGTGGCTGGCGTGTTTTTTCCCGAAAATGGGTTTGCTTGGCGGGCGCGTAGTCAGGGTCGGAACGGAGTCTGGATTCAGCGGCGGTTTTTGGGTTGAGGCACTCTTGGATCTCGGCGTTGAGCACGGTGATGCCGCCGGTGCCGCGATGCATGGGCGACATGATCTGAATATCGCGAACGGCGTTAACTTTGTGGTGCTTGGGGATGTAATCACGGGCCAAATACAAAATCGCTTGCACGCACTGCTCTGGAGTGTCGGCTTCGATAAAGCTAAAGTCCTTGCTGGCATCGAGATCGCGGAGGCTGCGAAAGGTTGAGCCTGGATGGGATTCACCTTTAAGGATACAGTGCGCGGTGGTGACAATGCCGCTTTCTTTGCCTTGTCGGTAAATGGTATTGAGCCGAGTGACGGTCGCGGGCGGAGCGGCCATGAGATCGCCCAAGACATTTCCGGCGCCAACCGAAGGGAGCTGGTCAGCGTCGCCTACCAGTAGTAAATGCGCACTGCTCGGGACTGCTTGCAGCAGGCTGGCAGCGAGGCGGGTGTCGAGCATACTGGTTTCATCCAAGATGAGTAAGTCGCAGGGTAGTGGGTTGTCCTCGTTGTAAGTGAAGGTGCGCGAGGCGCCGTCGTATTTGAGTAGTCGATGGATCGTGCTAGCAGGCGCACCGGAGGCCTCGGCCAAGCGTTGCGCGGCACGTCCCGTGGGCGACGCGAGTAGGATTCGAGTGCGCTTGGCACGGAGGATGTCGACGACTGCGCGGAGGATGGTAGTTTTGCCTGTGCCAGGGCCACCGGTGATGATGGAGACTTTTGCAGTAAGTGTTTTACGCAGGGCCTCGGCCTGTTGATCGGCAAACTCGAAGCCAGCTTTTTGCTGCGCCCATAGGATCGCTGGCTCGATCTTAATTATAGGTAAAATCGATGCGGTGCTGTCGATCCGGGCGATGGCTTCGGCGATGCGTTTTTCCGCGCTGGCGGTGGTGGGCATCTGACAGGCCGGGCCGAGATATTCGTTTTTTTCATCGTAGGCCTTAATTGAAAGAAGTTTATTGGCGTCGTTGAGCGCATGAATGCGGCGCTGAATATCGATGGGGTCGACACCGAGCAGCTTCGTAGCGCACTCGAGGATCATTTGCTCGGTGCCCAGTGTATGCCCATCGTCTTCGAGGGTGCGCATGGTATGGATGATGCCAGCATCGATCCGTTCTTTGCAATTAGTCGGAAAGCCGAGGTTGAGGGCTATTTTATCAGCGGTTTTGAAGCCAATACGTTCGATATCTTCGGCGAGCCGGTAAGGCTCGTCTTGTAGAATTCGCTTGGCACCGCTGCCGTATTTTTTAACGAGTCGCACGCATTGGGACGGGGTGACGCCGTAGGTCTGTAGAAACATCATCACATCGCGCACTGCACTTTGATCGTCCCACGCCGCTTTGATAGATTTGGCACGCGTTTTGCCGATGCCAGGGATTTCGTGAAGTCGGCCAGAGTTTTCGCTAATGATCTTCAGGGTGTCGGCACCAAAGTGGTCGACGATTTTCTTAGCATAGGATTTGCCGATACCATGAATTAGGCCGCTGCCGAGGTATTTGCGAATGCCGTGCACCGAGGCGGGCAGCTGCGATTTGAAGCTGGCGACTTTGAACTGATCGCCATGCGTGCTATGGCGGCTCCATTGGCCATTAAGCTTAAGCGTTTCGCCGCATTGTACGCCCGGGAGTGGGCCGAGGATGGTAACAGGGCGCTTGCCGTTGGCGACGCTGACCTCGGCCACGCAATAGGCATTCTCTTCGTTGAAGAAAATGATCCGTTCGAGAACGCCTGTGATGGATTCGTTTGAGCTTTTTTCTACCATGATTGCGAGCTTTTAACAGGCGTATAGTAGCACGCTGGAAGGTCAATGCGTGTGTGACTGCGACATGAAAAAACCCTCGCTGGGTGCGAGGGCTTTTGAAAATTAACAGCTGCTGTTATTGCGAGAGGATAACTGGGGGTGGTGGTGGCGGTGGAGGAGGTGGGCCCGCGGGGCCTTGCTCGGCATCCATGGTGAAAATTAGATCGTCGAAAGGTACGTCGCCGATCGCGCCGATTCCGCCGAAACTGAAAGGTGCCTGGGCTGCTTGAGCTCTCTGAACGCGAAGGTCGCTAGTTGCCAGGGTGTATTGCGCGGGTTGAATCTTGTAGTCGCTCTTCAAACTTTCAGGAATATATCGGACGATGACATATCTGCGTTCGATCTCGTCAAAGGTATGTTGGACGCGTGTGCTCTCGCCTTTAACCTCAACGGTAAATGAATCTTCGATGTCGTAGAAAAAGTCGCTTGGGACGCGAACGATTTGTTGCTGCTGCTGTGCTGCCATAAAGAATTCGAAATTCGAATCGTCGTTGGCGGCTAATTGTGCGCGTTCGGCGTGGCCGAGTTCGTTAGTAAAAGTGGCGACCCCGGTTTGCTTGTCGGAGGTGAACTCTTCTGGTAAGTGGTTGGTTAGATATAATTGCAGTGTGCCTTGATTACCTGCGTTGAAATTCATCGAGATAGTGCGCATCTGTGTCTTTTTACGTAAGTCAACAATGGCGATCGATTCCTCGCCACCAGGGAACTCATAGGTGGTGGTTGGATCATCATCCTGCAGGTTCAAGACTGAATCGAGGGCTCCGCCGCTAGCATAAATGATGCGACTGCCGGTGTAGGCCGCCCCGAAGTCGTACTTGATAATAGGGGACTGTGCTTTAATCGTTTCTTCGGTTGCTTCACCTTTGCCGAGTTGAATGTCTGCTTGTGTAATATTCAAAGGGCCAGTTGCCCCGAACTGTCCAATACGTCCTTTTTCAATGATGTTAAAGCGCACCAGCAGGTAGCGGGTATCAACTTCTGCGAAGGTGGTCGACGGTATAACCCCTTGTTGGAATGCAATTGGTTGAGTCAGTTTGACCCACTTACCGGTTTCGAGAGGATCGAGGGCGTTTGAGGACATCAGTTGCATCGTGCCTGTAGCGCTTTCGTTGTTGAAAAAGAAGCGGGACACCTTCATGAACTGACCTAAATCAATTATATAATCGTGTTGTCCTTGCGGGATGGTGTAGGAGAGCGCAGAGTTGTCGCTGAGTAGCACCGATTCATCAAAATAGCCCACATCTGGTACTTGCACGCGAAGGAATTGTTCGTCTTTAACGATCACGAGAGTGGCTCCCATATGCCATCGCGCTAGATTTTTCGGGATGCGCTGAAGTTGTTGTTCGCTAGCATTTGGGACGCGATAGAGGTCGATCGGCGGGGCGGATTGCGCCTGCGTGCTGGTGTTGAGTGATAGTGTAACTCCAGCAAAAAATAATCCCGCGATTATTTTCTTAGATTTGAGGATTAAATTACTCATATATACAATAGGTTAATATGACTTTATTGTGATACTTCAATATTTATTTAAATGTATACTACGGAAGATTGCAATATCTTATTAGTCAATCGGATAGCCGCTACTTTAAGGCTTTACTAATTAGCCTTTAAGAGCAGATAATCTGACAAATAATTAAGGTTTTATGTGGGTCGTCACTAACTCATTTACTAATATATAAAAAAATAAAATTTTGGAAACTTCAAAAATATCGGTTTGTCGGTTGATGCATAGACTTTGTAGCACTTTGGTGATGCCAGTTGTAATGATGGCACTCCCGCTGTCCGCGCAAATTAATGGCACACCGGACTTTGCGCCGTTTTTACTGGATAAGCGCGTCGAACGTGAAGATTACAATCTACGGCTTGGACCAGTTTTGATTGATATGATTGGTACTTTCGGTGTCGAATTTAATGATAATGTGAACACTTCACAGAATGATCCAATTGAAGATGTGATTTTAAAGCCTGGTATTTCGTTCGGTTTGAAGTGGGCGATCAATGAGGACAATGACTTGGATCTAAATATCGGTGCAGAATATTGGCACTACATGGACAACGATGAGTTGAATGAAGTCTCCAACCAGATCGCGCTGTCGCCGGACACGGAACTGTCTTATCGTGTGCTAGTTGGCGATATGGTCTTTCGGGTATATGATCGGATTCGGTATTCATTCGATTCAGCGGATTCTGTGGCGGTAGACAACCAGGGGAATGTGACCGATGAAGATCCTGTCGCATTTACTCGTTATAACAACGTCTTGGGTATTCAGTCAGAGTGGTTTATTGGTGAGACAGTTTTTGCGACGCAATTGAGTCGAACAGACGAGTGGAGCCCTGACCAAGAGTTTGAGTATATTGATCGTGAAGAGTATAAGGCTGCGTTGAATGTCGAGCGCGATTTGGCCGCAAACTTCACAGTGGGCATTGGTACTGCGTATACGACGGTTGATTACGATCAGGATATTAATAACGACGGCTCTAAGTTTTCGATTGGGCCTTACTTTGATTGGAGCGTTACCGAATTGATTAGCCTGTATGCCGGCGTGGCATGGAATTCTCTAGATTATGATACTGGTGGACTGACTGATGGTACTGTCTTTGGTAACGACGATCAACCGGATGCTTTAACTTGGACAATTCGTCTTCGTCATACCGCAAATGAAGTGTTCAATCACCAACTCGAATGGTATCGTGCGATTACTGGCGGAAGTACTTCTAATTATAATGAGATCGACGGGATCCGCTATACCGCTTCGTACAACGTCACTGCTCGGATCCGCTTGGATGGCACGGTCGGTTACGAAGAGAGTAATAGCTCTGGTGGATTAATTAATGACAATTTCGATCGATGGACCTATGGTTTTTCGACTGAATTGGTACTCGGGCCACGGTTAACTGCGGACATTGCTTATCGTTATATTGATAAGAGTTCGGACGCAGTATTCCAGAGTTATGAGCAAAACCAGCTCCGTATTTTCTTTAAGTATGACTTCTAGCAAATTCGATCGGAATATGTGCAAATTGAGGATCAAGCTAGCGTTGGTCTGTGTGATTATTTTACCGTTAATTGGGCAGGGCCAATCCGTGCAAGTGGTCGAGCCTGACGCTGGTGAAGCCGGGCCGACTCAAATGGGCTTGCTTGATGACGATTGGGAGCTGCAAGTCGGTGATCGATTGGTTTATCAAGTGCTTGAAGAGCATGAGGAAGAGTTGTTATTGGCAGTGAACGGTAATGGTGAACTGCTAGTGCCGTTGCTTGGTTCTTTTCCGGCTGAAGGTAAGACCAGTAAGACCTTAGCCTACGAAATTAAACAGAAATTAGAGGTAGATTTCTTTCACCGTGCGACCGTATTGATCACGCAACGAGAGGTAGATCGGAACCGTGGGCGGGTTAAAGTGATTGGTGAAGTGAAGAGGCAAGGGGAACAACTGATTCCAGCCGATTCACCACTGACATTGAGTCAGGCGATTTTAGCCGGTGGTGGATTTACGCTGGATGCGGATGAGTCGAAGGTGAGTGTTGTATCCGCGGGGCAAGAGCAGCCACGAGTCGAAGTGAATCTCGGTGCAATGCTTTCAAGCGGTGATCTATCTGAGGATCCTATTTTGATTTCTGGAGATGTCGTCATTGTTGCGCGAGCGGATCGCGCCGGTAATCAAGTGTATGTGATTGGTGCGGTGAATTCTCCGGGTCTATATTCGATTCGAGGCAGTCAATTTAGGCTCAGCCAAGTAATCTTGATGGCGGATGGGTTTACCCGATTCGCCAAAAAAACGAAAGTGCGCCTCGTTTCGAAAGATGACAAAGGCGAGAAAATCGAATCACTGGTAAATGTGGATAAAATACTCGATGGCGGCAATCGCGATGATGATCCAGTGGTGCAGCCAGGAGATATGGTGATTGTGGAAGAGAAGATGATCAGCTTTACTGGCTAATTGCTAGGTGAGCGCGACTGCCAAGATGATTTTAAGATTTCGAATACATGGACGATTTATTTCAGGATGAAAACAATACAAAAACGGTCGATTACACGGAGCTTTTCGAGCAGATCGTTTATCGGGCGAAGATCGTTCTGCGCCGATATTGGTGGATCATTCCTTTAGCGATCACGCTTGGCGTCACTTATAAAGCAGTCGAAAGTTTCATTGCAGATCCCTTTTATAAGTCGACGGCTCAGATGATTGTCAGTGGTCGGATTGCATTGCCTGAGAATGATATGTATGCGGAGGAGCGTGATAATTTCATCGGCACACAAATAGAGTTAATGCTCAGCGATCAGGTGCAGGCACGTGCCGTCGAACGTATCCGCTTACTGAAGCCTGATTTGCACGATGCATTGATGGCTACCGAGGCCTATCAAATCGACGGATTGCGTGCGTTGAGTGTCGAAGCGGACGTGAAACGCGATACTTCAATTTTCGCGCTGAGCGCATTCGCGCCTCATGCTGAATATACTCAAGCTTATTTAGACGCAGTCATGGAGGAGTATATTAATCGGCGAGTGGAGATGCGCTCCAAGACTTCGGCACGAACCTATGACGCGATCGTTGCTCAATTGAAAGTGTTGGAAGCAGAAGTGGATGCGGGAGAAGACGCAATTGTTGAGTTTCAGCAGCGTAATAATATTGTTTTCATCCAAGAGCAAGGTGCTGCGGCAAGCACCTATCTGGCTGAATTGAAACGTGAGCTCGCTGAGTTAAATACAGAGAACCGTGTTTTAACTTCAATTCTGAATGTGGATGCAGGGAAAATGAGCTTATTACTGGACCAATGGCAAGGTGCGGAGGACACTTCATCCGCCACTACTGGTGGTTCTGATGCGGATGATCAATCATACCAATTTAGTAAAAAACAATTGCAGGTATTGCATGCCCAGTTGGATGAATTTTCGATTTATCTGCAACCGAAGCATCCAAAAATAATTGGTCTTAAGAATCAGATCGAACGCACGGAGAATCAGTTAGAAATCCAACGAGAGCAGACCCTGAGGCGTATTCGTGAGCGACAATCAGTGCTTAAAAATACGGCTGCAAATTTGACCTTGGAGATCGCAATTTGGGAGAAAAGTGCTCTGGAAAACGGGCGCTTAATCGCAGAATTTGAGCGATTGCAGTCACGCTTAGAGCGTTCAAAGGCTGCAAGTGTGAATAGTCAAGATTCTCTGCAGGCAATTGATACGAATCAGAATTTACAGCAAGAGACCGTCTCGATTCTGGTGAATGCACGTAAGCCGATTCCTGCTGGAGTTGGATTGGTTCAGCGATTTGCGATGGGCACGTTGTTTGGGGTGGTTTTGGCGGCAGGTGTACTTTTCGTATTGGCCGCAATCGATAACCGAATTTTAACTGCAAGTGAATTAAGTTCCCAATTTAAGGATCCTTTGATTGGTGCGATTCCTTTTGAGGGCAGCAATGACGGAGATGTGAATTCTGTGCTGCTGCGTAAGAATGATGACCGGTATGTGTTTGCTGAAGCATGTCGAAATCTGAGGACGTCTGTTTTCTTCATGGGGGATGAGCACGTGAAGCCTAGCGTATTTGCTGTGACTAGCGCGATCCCATCGGAAGGAAAGTCGACGGTATCAGCGAATCTGGCTGTTGCGTTGTCATTCGCGCATTCAAAAGTTTTGCTGGTTGATGCAGACCTACGTCGCGGACGTTTGCACCACTTGATGCAGTTAAAACGAGAAGACGGATTTTCAGATATTTTAGATGGCAGTCTAACGCTCGACAGTGCTGTGCAGTCGAGCAGTTATGAGCACCTCGATTTTGTTTCGATCGGTCGCTATCCAGATCATCCCGCCGAATTATTAATGAGTGAGTATATGGATCAGTTCATCAGTGAGGCGAGAGAACGGTATGACTTTGTTATTTTCGATACAGCACCGATTCTTGCTACTGATGACACGTCTGGTTTTGCTGCGAAGATGGATGCAGTGTTATTTACTATACGTTGTGCGCATACCCAGATTCGTCAGATTAAGCCAGCAATGGCTCGTCTACGTGAGCGTAATATTGAGATCTCTGGATTAATCCTTAACTACGTGGACACGACCCAACCTGGGTACTATTATTATAAGTATTCAGAATATTACACTGATTCTAAGGATAGTGAGCGTTCCCCCTCTCAGCAAAGCACTGCATAGTAATTAGGACTAACGAACATCTCTCTGCTAGCCGCCTTAATCATGGATTCTGAACCTAGAAAGCATCGTCGCCGCACGAAGCATCGCATCGAGCGCAGTTCTAAGAGTTCTAGAAAGTCGAGCGGTTCTAGAAGTTCTAGCGGTAAGCGCCGCAAGTCCTCATCGACAACGGCGACGTCCTCATTTGCCCCGGTGCATGCTTCGAAGGTCCCAATTACGATGGGAGAGATGACGATTCAGCGACCGTCCGAATGTGCTGCCTATCTTTGGGCTTTGTTGGGGGTCTGCATTTTGATCTTATTGGGCGGTGGGCATCATGCTTGTGCTTTGGGTTTTGCATTGGTTCTGCCGGGAGTGGCCTTGTTGCTGCAACCTCCGCAGCGGAGTCTCGGCAAGTGGATCGATGTTGGTATTGTTGGAATGCTGGGTGTAATGCTGTTTGCTTTTGTGCCGTTGCCTGATTGGCAGGAGCCCGTATGGCGAACGACAGCGGTTGATGTCTTTGGGATTGAATTACCTTCGATTTTAACGGTGCAGCCATGGATGAGTTTTGAGGCATTCTTATTGGCGATTGCCGGCTTTAGTTGGTTATATGCTGCGGGGAATTGGAAGGTGAATGTTGAGGGGCGCAGGAAGATTTATTTCGCCGTATCTTGTGCGATTTCGCTGTTTGCCATTATTGTTATCTTGGGGAATTTGTATGGTTGGCGTTACGCTGGAGCGAAGGATTCAGCTACATTTAGTTTTTTCCCAAATCGTAATCAGACCGTTAATTTTATTGCGATTGGCGGCGTGCTTGCATTTGGCTATTCGATGGAAGGCTTGAGGGGGAAAAAGTTGTCTCATGTTGTCGGTTTGGTCGCCTCTTTACTAGCGCTGCTCGCTTTGATATCTGGGGTTTCCCGGGCGGGCGTAATGTTGTATTTTGGTGGCATCTTTCTGTGGCTCATCTTTATTCTGCGAAGCACTGCAGCATCGTTGTTTTTAAAAATAGGGCTGCCGATATTGCTGCTGTTTTTTAGCTTCTTCATCACTAGCCACGATACTGCAGTGAGTCGCACAACTGAGTTTATTTCTTCATCTGCCGAGTGGGGGAGCGATTTTCGAGTATTAATCTTCAGGGATACTTTGAAGATGATTCAAGATGCCCCGCTGACTGGAGTGGGACTTGGAAATTTTTCGACTATATTCCCTCAGTATCGAAACCTTTCACGAACTGAACACAATGTGGTGCACCCAGAGAGTGACTTTACTTGGCTGGCGGCTGAATGCGGCCTGATAGTAATTTTATTTTTGGCGATTTTGATTATCTCATATTTCAGAAAATGCCGGGCATCAATGAACGGGCGCAGTATCGCGTATCGAACAATCGCGTTGATTGGTGTGATTATGTTCCTGGTGCATGGCTTATTTGATGTTTCAGGCCACCGACCTGGGACCGCTTATTTCGCAATTATTTTTGCCGCTTTGGCGCTGCCGAATTCGGTGGAAAATAGTGCTACAGTTAAACCTGTGATCTGGCGGTGCCTGGGTGCCGGATTGTTGTTTTTTGGAGTTCTTTGGATGATTGGCGGGCTATTTCATTTACCGACACATTCGACTGTGGCGCTGGATATTAACGAATCACGAGCGGTTGAAAGTCGTTCGCTTCACGATTTGGATCGAGCCAGTCAGGCGGTGGATGCAGTGATCGCGTTGCAACCATTACAGTGGCGCGGGTATTTTCAACGTGCACAGATCGCGTTGTCGCGCGGTGGCGATCGTTTTGAAGTGGAGCAAGATTTTCGACGCGCGCGGTTTGTTGAGCCTAATCTCGAAATGATTGCTTATGAGGAGGGCCTCGTCTGGCTGCCTTACGATGTGAAGCGCACAGTTTCTGCATGGCGGGACGCCTTGAATCGTACTGTTGGGTCTAGGAGTCGATTGATTGAAGCAATATTGCGAAAGGCATATCGAAATGA
>Ga0115568_10000316_pt1 | contig 35413 bp, 31 predicted proteins | sample COGITO_mtgs_1204_FD_87296 | JGI IMG/M metagenome (GOLD analysis project Ga0115568, IMG submission 87296) | Pelagic marine microbial communities from North Sea - COGITO_mtgs_120426 | ecosystem: Environmental > Aquatic > Marine > Epipelagic | place: Germany:Helgoland, sampling site Kabeltonne...
CAAGAAGTAGACAAAAGCGATGGGTTTAGAAGTAGTGAAATCCATGCTCCGCTTATAGTGAGAGACAGTAGTAGCGATGTCTCGAATGCACAGTACCCTCGCAACGATTATCCGAATAGGAAATTCTATCACTCGGCCCGATCGGCACATGATTTGTCACTTTCGATTTTGGGGGATGGTACATCAGATATTACACTTAACGACGTGTATACGATAAGCGGAGAAAAAAATATTTATGACGATGCACTGGGCGATGCTTTCTTCCGGATGGTAGGTTTTGCAAGTTCGTCGATATACCTAGCAACTCTTGGCGAGGATATGATTGTCAGGAATCTGCATTATACTTTACTGGTTGGTTTCAAAGGTGCTACCGAACCACTGCCGTCTGTGGATAGCTGCGGTGTTCATCGTGACACAGCATGTCTTCAATGGGCGCAAACAAATAATCTCCTAACGGGCTCGTATTATTTCAACGAAGTTAGTTTATGCGCTGCTACATACGGCATCGGCAATTTAGCTGAAATTCAACGCGCAGGTGACGGGTACGAATCCAAAATGATAAAGTGGACACGCATGCCGCTAGGAAAGTTCGATGTGGTGAGTCAGCCGGGTCGTATAAACTATTTCATGACATACTACGCGAAGGCAAAATTTCAGATATATGTAATGACCGAAGGTATGGTGAACTGCGTGGATGGAACTTTGAGTATTATTTATCACGATTGCCCGGAAAATACTGCATACCCTCATGAGCCATGTGTATATGAGACTCCGCACAGCATTTGCAGTATTAAGCTCATTGGTACAACAGACAACTCGGAATATACCTGCGAATACTTTAACGACGTGCTGAGGTTGCGAAAGGCAAACATACCATCTGACCCGCCCTTTGATCCACTCGAGGTAGATCAGCAACGAGTCCTGAAGTCTGATAACACCGCCGCATTAAAACTAGCAGATTTAACACATCTTCTCCCGTCTGGTGTGTCCCGTATAATATCTTGTTATATGAATCTCAACGGGATGTGCACGTACCTGAATGGTGGGTGGTCGGAGCTTTTTTTTGATGGCTGCAAAGATGGATTCACTGCCATTACAGAAACGGGCCAAGAAAGATGTGTTGCGACGAATCGCTGTGATGGAGTAGGCGTTCCAGTCGTAACTCCGTATCTCCCTTCCTATGAAATTTCAGAGACCGTTTATGAAGTAGATCTGGTGCAGTACAGCAATCACTATCAGCACTTTGCCACCGAATACGAAAGGCAGGGCATTCCGAGAATAGCGACTTTTACCAGAGGTGCTACTGGCAAGTGTGAAGTTGCGTGTTTGACAATCCCCGACGGCGAGGATGGTACATACTATACCGACCTGCCTACCAATGAAGCTATTACCGCGGCTGAAAACCTATGCGAGTCGTCAAATGTGTACGGAGAAACATTCTACCCGCACGTAGATCGCAAACCGGTAACGGCTTGCCAAGAGACGCTGGTTGAGGCGACACCTTTTACCGACGCGGTATGTACGTGTCCTGAAGGGCTCAAGTTTGCTGAAGTCACGGTTAATGGTGTGACGCAACTCAATGTTACTCGGTGCGTTGAATGTGATAGGTGTGAAGAAGGGAAGATTGCTGAAATTCAATGCGGTACAGCGTGGCGATATTATCTCAAGAGAACGAGGGATTTTATAATGCTATGGCCACTGGTAGATGCAAACTCTGAGTACAGTGTGAAGTACAATACGAGTGCGATTGATCAAACCTTTACGTACTTCAACATCGACCAAGTCTGTGGACCTTGTGCAACATGCCAATCCGTCCAAACATATGTTTGGACGGATTGCTCAGGACTTACACGTGAGTGTAGACCATGCAACTGCAGCGGAAATGTTACAAATGACCAAATATGTATTGTTGACGATTGTCGGAATACATATTCGGATAACACTGTTCCACGACCATTAAGCGATCTGCAATGTGACAGCGGACAATGGAGAAATATCAGTGATTGGGCAGATGACGAAAACCGGAGCTATACTACAGCCCAATGGAAAAACCTACGGTGTGTCGACTGTGTGCTCATTGCAGATGCAAACCGGAATATGTTCGACCTCTCCACCACTTCTGACCCAAAGATACGATGTCTGAATCGAATCAACGATGAACAGATTTTCACAACCGGAAAACGGCCTCCCGAGTGTAGCGGAGCTGACGATTCGCTGCCGAGCTGCGAGAATTGTCCGAGCTTACCAGATCATGCTTCTTGGTTGTACATTAGCGCAGAGAACGAGAGCGACATCGGGCACTGTGACTTTTCTTGTGATGAACACTATGTGAAAGTTTTGGACGATGAGCAGGGGAGTTATGTTTGCAGCCCGTGCTGGGACGCCGTCAATAACCGCGTTGTGGCAAAAGAACCCTGTTCCACTGGATATTATAGATCATCGTGCAGACCAAATGAAGCTACAGAATGCCTCCCATGCAGTCCCGGGAATTGCGCCGCGGGGGAATGGGTACGAGAATGTGTCAATGGGTACGACATCAACATGGAGGCGGCATCTGCAGGGTTAAGCAATGAATGTGTCGCGTGTAATAACGATGTTATATGTGAGACTAACCAACAGTACAGAAACTGTACGGGTTTTGAAACGGCCGACTTTCCACTTACTCGATGTGACAATTGCACAGGTCAAAATATTCCCGACAATAGTGAACAGCCTGAGGATAGCTGTATCGCGTATTGTTTGCCCTATTTCTACCACCACGTGAACCCAGACGACCCGTCCGAGTTCACCTGTGAACCATGCCCACAGACGGATCATGGCATCCACCACTTCTGCTGTGGTGATACTGAGGAAGATTGTGGAAAAACTCTCGAAGTTTCCGACGAGTGCGCAAAACCGGGTAAAGAAAGAGGCCCTGCAGCCTGGGTACCGAGTTGTGTTTGTAAGCCCGGGTGGGAATCTACTGACGGAAACTGTGAACTTTGCAACAATTGGAAAGTTTCCACTGACGGCACTGAATGCACTAACTGTCCGCAAGGTGGTACGCAAGGGAACCGAAAGATTGGAGCCGATGCGTGCGAGGATTGTCCCAGAAGTTACTACCGGAGTTCACAGGCCAGGAGCAATGTGTGCCTGTCATGTGCAAGTGGAACCGATGACCGGACGGGCGCAGAAGATTGTCCATCGGGTTTTGAAAGATGCCAGGACGGAGAAAGGAGGAAATACGTAGACGGCGTTCAAGAATGTGGACAATGCGCTGCTGGTGCAGAAACCTTCTGGACTGGTACATATGATATATTTGGCATAACCGCTAATTAAGAAAATTGATCAGAAACACCTTTGCCGTTTCTTAATCTTATCAATCTGTATGGATGTATAAGTCACCGGCTCGTCGTATGAGCTTGTTTGAACTTGCAACACAATCCTTTCGTTTTTGACAATTACAGAGCACATGACTATCCGCGATGGTGAGATCGACATCAGGCACTCGATATCCGTTGCAGTCACCTCCACTTCTTCGGATAGTGATTCACAGATTGTGAAGTTTATCACCCACCCCCCCTTGCACTTTGCGACTTGTGCATCTTTAAACCATCGATAACTTCTCAGGATCATGGCTGATTCAAACACACTTTTTAACAGCAGTGCATCTTCCTTTGATTGAACGGATGAAAGGTCCAACATTTACTTTACATGCTTTCAGTGCTTATATGTGATTGGTACGATTTTTCAGGATTTATAGGCATGTGACTATTTAGTGTGAAACACAAAGTCTTACAAATGGGGATATCCGCAAAGAGCACGTCCTTTATTTTCTCTGTGGAGTTGCTGCTCATTACACTGTGTTCGTCGAGTATCTATGCGTACCTCAGAAACTTTGTTTCTTCGCCAGTCATAGTGGACTTTCTTTTCAACGCGTATTTCTACTTCTCTTTACTAGTATTCATTGTAGTGGCACTCAGTATTTCTTTCTCCACACGAGAAGTTGAAAACTCCTTCCGCTCAGTCTATTGCACGGCCATTTGCCAGGCAATTTGCACGGTATGTATTGTCTTTTGGTTGGTCGCTTTCTGCAGCGAGGTTTTCCACCTGAGTCGTATCGCAAGCACGGGTCCATCAGGTCTGGCCCTGTCCGCACTCGCGCTGGCGGTCAGCTTTGTGAGCACCCTACTTTTGTACATGATCTCCTACGTGAGTGCACCGGAGGGTGTGCGGATGATGGTTTTTTTCTCGTCGCCCTTTTGCTCGTGTGTTGCCTTTCTCACTATGATATTTGTTTTATTGGGGAGTGGTGGGTGGTTCCACTGTACCTGGACAGAAACTAGTGAGCATGCCCTGGCCATCATAATAGCAAGTGTGTTATCAGTACTGTATGGCGTGGTTTATTTCTTCGCCGTCGAAACAGAAAGAGATTCAAGTATCAGGGTTCGTTGGATGTATTTAGTGGCTACGGCTCTCGATTTGCTGTGTTTGACTGTGGCATTAGCTGCCAGCGATACCACAACAAGTGCGGCAGTGGTGCTTGTATTCTTGTTTATCGTGACGCTTCAGCTTTTGCGATCATTCAACATATGGAATTTTATTTTTACAAGAGTAGAAGCGTCAGCGGACGACAACCCTCCAGGATCCCAACAATCTTCTACTGGCGGATCAGATCAGCCAGCAGGATCAAAAGAGACAGTTATAATTCCTGGAGGAATGAGATTCCGACAACCCACTATATTTGGTGCCGATTTCCAGAAGCAGCATTAATGTTGTTGAAGCCAATAGATTCAAATTCCCTCATTGTGATGTTACGGAAAAACCCCTTAATGGAATTTTCGGCCATTGTAATAATTTTCGAGCGGAAGCCGAACCGGTCGATCTGATTTTCCGTGGGCAAAAGATGTTTCAACTTTGGCAAACATGGAAGAACAACCGTATTATAGTGTACCAAACCTGTCCTCAGCATGTAAAGGAGCCCAATACAAAAGTTCGACACTTTCATGTCGTGATACAATGCGTGAAAGGACCTTTTGCCGCTGGTGAGACAGATAAACCTGTAAATATATATTGCAGCCTTTTCTGCAAGATCATGTCTCATTTTCGAGGTGTTGGAAGTCGGGATGAATCGTAATCCTCGTAGGTCATCCCACATCATAATACTAATGAGTGAGATGATGTTGAGCGGATTTTCTTGGTTGTTATTATTATGTTTATATTCGCGCACGTGTCTGCTGAAGGACCATTTTATTCTCGCTGTCATCTTCCGATACTCCTTTTCAAAAGACTCCAGTGTAAATTGTGAGCATAGTAAATGGAAACACAACCGCCTTGTTTCTTCTAATGAGATCACTTCTTTCGTCGTACTGCCACGAGGTTTACTGAATTCCCCGTACGCAGACTGCAGTATTCCTGAATTACTTCCGGAAACCGTCCAGCTTCCCTGGAAGTTATTAGTACGTAACACAAAGCCGGTGATGCAACATACTGTTACGTTCTCGATGGACTCTTGTTTACAATTTGTTGGCTCTTGTTCATTACATATGTGTATCTCACCACACTTTTTACACCCCGCCATATCTACCGCAATTGGTTCCCAGTCATGCGGCTTTACGGAACAATATCCTTTCGGAAGAATAAACGGTTGACGTAGGCTTTGCCACGCTTTCAGACTAAGTACATCAACATTTGTCCGTTTTATAGATTTTGGTTTCATGTTGGCCACTGTTGATCGTTTAAATTCGTAGTGTGTATACAAACGTTTTTTTTTTTACTACCATCAAAGTTGCTTAAAGTGGTACCAAGAGGCTGCCAGTGCCAAAATTGTGAGAAAACATACTGTCTGTAGGCTTGTTATGCGGCTCGAATTTTGTGTAGTAAATCTCTCAAACTGTCCTTTCGCGTTCAGTCTGATCGTGTTTGTATTCTCTAGTGGATTTTTCGGGTCAATTAAACTGCCTGCTGCGGCATTGACTAGTAATGTGGAAAGTTTATCGTCGGGGAGATTCCTAATGTCCTCGAAAGTGTTAATGTCCCCGTACAGCCGTCGAATGGTCTGCGTCCACATAACCTGGATAGGATGATTACTGCAAGAAGTTGGTTTCGCAGACATGGAGTCCAAAAAAGTATTGGAGAATTCCCGGAGAAGATATTCACACTGTGTCGAACTTATCTCCAACGTACTGCTATTTTGGTACGTAATGCTAAGACACAGGAGGAGTAGTATATACGCCTTCATTTTCTATGAGTATAATCGCACCGTTTCGTTAAATACTTAAAAAAACATAATATCTCATCGGACATGTAAATATACCATGAAACCAGTAGATGGATATTGATCTTCAATATGTTCCCACTACCACGGCAAAGGGGACTGTCAAAATACCCAAGGGACTGCTCAGTCACGAAATTCATAAAGTTGTAGATGAAGTAGCAGATGAAGGGGCCGGTGGTTTGATTTCTGATAGATATTATTCTATCCTCGAGCGAAAACGTCGCGAGGTGGATTATTTTCTGCAGGCATTCTTACTGAGGTTGGATAGAGAAACACAATCAGAGGCTGACGTAGAGCGTCTTCATGTAAAAGCCGACGAACGACTGCGTACAATACAACGGTTCCTTCAAAAATACACTGCATAACTATTTATATGCTTAACTATTTCGTATATGTAAAAATGTCGTATGGTTTCATAGTAGGGAATGAAACAATAAAGAATCTGTTAAAAGAAATCGTAAACAACAATTTTACATATCACGGTTTTGTAACGAGTACTCCCGATTCTTATCAGCTTTGGATATCTGTTTGTTTGCAGGGCACGTCTCCTCAGGTCAAACTCACAATCCTACAACCGAGTAATGGCGATGACAAAGTAATAGCGACTGCCACAGCATATTGTTGTATACCACTCGATCAAGTGATTATTGAGCATGGCGGAAACAGCAACTTTTCAAAAACATTGACGAACATTTCCTGCGTGCTTTTGAGACGTTTACAACTCCCTATGATTATGAGGAAGCCAGATGTATCTCCAGTAGTCATCCCAAATCCTTCTGAAACGTTAACCCACGAACAAGATATGTATCACGCTATAGGATGGTTAGACACGCAGCTCACAGAGTATCCGATTTTAACGAATTCGGTATCAAAAAAATCGAAACCACGAATGTTACAAAAGCCGGGATATCGCTTGTTACAAAGTCTCAAGCGCAAAAATGGGAGTTTCTTCAGCATGATGAATAAGTGTCCAATCAAACAATCAGTCTCTATCTTACTCCTTGAAGCTATCGCTATTTTGTCTCTGGATGTACGTGCCGACGGCGACTTTCGTATGTTAGAAGATGATGAGATCCAAAAGATGAGATCCAACGAGATGCTCAAATGGACTAAATTTTACTATAAGCTGCAAGACAACATAGATGCATATATCTATTGCCATATAGAAATGGATAATCTGGACTTCAATATTTATTTTGCACATGTACCACAAACGTCAAACATAGACCTTGATATTAAGAAATGTATCGTAAGGACTGTTTCTAGTGAGACCCCCATGGTGAAAGCGGCGGCAAGTGGTAGGAAAATAGACGAAATTCCAAACTACGTATCGAGGAGAATCCAGATGTTATTTCAACAGACCCTTCATCTGGACGAGTGCACCGTGTGTGAATTCTTCCAAATTTCTACAGAATTACTATACTATGTAAGTAAAATCGATCTCACGACGATACCGAAATACAAGAGAGATAATGGGTCATATGCGGAAGTATTTGATCTGTTGCAAAACTATTTGTTCTTGAAATTCTGTGAGAAAACCTCAAATCTGGCGTGGGTCTACCGGTTCAAAAATATGGTAAAGATACAAAAGATCTCTCCTTCTTTTTGGGCTATCGTACCATTTCTAACTGATATAATATAAATTATAATCATAATTTCGTTCTGCATATGAATGCACATCTATGGGTCTCGACGGCGGCAGTGCTATTTGGTTATCTCCTACTTTTTGTTTTGCATCAGTGTAGTGTGGAAAATTCGTATTTTGAATTTATAGGTGGTGAAGATGTATGCTCGAATCTAGACGATGGCGTGGGGAACCTCGCACTATTGGTTTTGTTCAGTACCTTATTCTACTTTTTCATAATAGTGTAGACTTTGGGTATGTAGACTTAATGTGATTTTTTTTTTTTATTCAATCCTCAGGCTCACTGACTCAAATCCCGAGCCCAAAACGGGCAATCTGCCTCGATACAAAGTTGAAGCAATGAGACGGATCTAAAAATTCAGCCTCAAATGCCCACCTCCAGTATTGAGCATTTTGCACCATACGCACGTAAATGCTGAAGATGTCGTCATGCTTCTTCAGATATTCGAACATGTTCTGCTGGAGAAGAACGCCCTGTCGAAGTAGAAGTAGATCCGCCATCGGTGCATGCCCACTCACCTTACATGTCGACCGCACCACTGCGTCTTTCGAACCACTGACACCACTGACAAGCGTGCACGCATTATTAAATGCTGTCGCCAATGCTGCCGTCCGGAGCGATGGGTCCACATGGCCGAATGGGCAAATCTGGCTCGCTCTGTTCGTAGCGATCCCAGACCATTCTAGTCGAATCAGCAATACAGCAAGTACAAATCCCACGACGCTGGTCCAAAATGGTATTTTTGAGAACGGGTTTGTAGCGAAATTTACAATCTTGTTCTGCCAGTTCTCCATATAGAACCAATGTGCGATAATGATCTTTACAATGCACTGCAACACCGGCCACAAAACTGGCGCTGGATCTTTGCCGAAGAACTTATCTCCATCACAATCTTGGATCTTTTGCATCTCTAGGATAGATGCACACGTGCACAGAATGAACATGAAGAAAATCACCAGACACCATTGAAAATCAAAGCCCATAATCTCGGTGTATGCGGTTTGGCGAAGATTCGGGTATTTGACGCGATATACGAAGATCTCGAGCACAAACAAGAACTCGACGAAGCAGGGGAGCCTTGCCCAATAATCAAGTCCGTGGGCAACCATTAAAAGATTACCGAAGGGAAGCCAAGGGGCCATCCAGGTTATAAACCCGATGTAGGCGACCAGGAATAGGGCAGGGTTGCTATTGGTTTCTATGAACGATAAGCTGACCTTCAGGTCATACGACGGTGCCGGGCATAGGTCAAAGTCATTAGCCATTGCGAGAATGATCGAGTCGGAGCGATAAGCAGTAGGGGTCATCGAAGTAACGGGGGGGGGGGCAACAATGTCCTAAATTGTACGCCATTAGTGAAAACATATTCTTCTTAAATAGATAATTTGACAATTTACGATGGGAAAAAAATCTTTGACGTGTTCCAGGCAAATTATAATAACATCAGTTTTACAGTGCGATGAAGACAAAGATCTCGAACAGTTCTCAGATGAAAACCACCAAGAGTCGGCGTTTGCGGAAACTACCGAGTGAAAAGCTTCAGAAAATGCACGAAAAACTAACACATCGCTGTGCTAAAAGTAAGAAACGATTCGAGTCCGCACAATCACAATTGATATTGGTTAGTGAAGAATTACAGACACGTGAACAAAGTGGGGAAGTTGTTGAAAAGTCCTTGAAAAACGACAAGGAAAATTCATAGATATTTTTTGTTCATACCATATAAAAACTCCGAGTGTATCACGAATACAAACAAAAGATGGACACCCAATCATTAATCCGTTCCGTAGTGATAGGGGGAAATTTTTTTTTCGGTGTGGTATTGACGATATGGATGATTGCGTTGTCTACAAACAAGGACCGCGTTGGGGCGCAAATATTCCATACTAGCATCTCTCAACAGACTCACGATCCCCTACTAGAAAACACTATTCGGGTCATGTCCAACGCCACTGAGACTGGTGTATCTGATATCCCCCTCATCGAGGTGTCACGATCCAACGATGGATACTTGACAATCGCGGCTGTACACCCACAGTTCCTATTCTTCTCGAGCTTGGTCATTTCGAGTTGCTTTGCACTGACCAGTTGGACGTCCCCATCCGGTGATGTACACCACTTCTCCATGTCACGTGTATTGATAGTGCATCTTTGGAATTTGTTGAGTTTGGTCGCGGTTGTGATAATTTACACAACATATACGTACTGGGGACATGTCCCACTCTCCAACTTTTTCTATTCCCTTGGTCTTGTGGGTTTGACTTGGATCTATTCCTATTGGCATATGATTGATGCGACTCATGCCTGGGCAGCTCTTGGCGGGGATATGGACGAAGATTCATCAGACGAAGCAAAAGAAGAAAAAAACAAGAACGCAGCAGACACTGTCCGCAAAAACATCGTACAGGAGATGAGTCTGACATTTCCGCTTTTCTTTATCAGTACGTTGTTGCAGGGCAACGCTGGTATGGACCAGTGGCGTCTACAGACCATTTTCTTTACCAGCTGGGCATTTTTCGCGTTGTATGGGATGTTCTACCGTTTTGTAGAGACCTATTGGAAACGCAAAAGCGAAACGCAAAAGCAAAACAAAAACCACGAAGATGAGAAACTTGCCTGCGTAAATGCCATCGCCTTTATTGCATTTTCAATGATTGTAGTTTTCATTCAAACCGTCCTAGCGCTTGGAACAAGGATCATTTTTTCCTCTGGTCGATTTCCGTACTTTTCGGACGCGTTAAATACAATGAAGGTAGGACAACTATTCATGCTACTTACAATGATAGTGTTACTGGCCGATGTCGGACGAACTGTTATATCGATACAATGGTTTGACAAAGATGATCTCTCATCATCGTTGAGATTCGGTGGCAATATAGTGATCATCGCCCTCGGCTCTGTCCTCACAAAACTCTTTTACTTCATTGCATTGTCAAACAGTGATTCGTGGACGGTGGTAGCGTAAATTCTTTATTGGGAAAATAAACACGCAAGCTGTGGGTAACTCTCTAAACAAATAAGAAGAACACTGCCTGATGTAGTAGCCTCCGCCAATGTGAATACCGAGGTCTCGATGAGATTTTTAAACCAATGCTTTAGTACGCCTGTATGCACAATATACTCCAAACCGTATTGCAGCACCAATGATCGGAGGTTTTTGTTGAGCTCGAAATGTATCTTGGTATGATATTTCGGTCCCCTGCATAGATGAGACTTGCTGTTTCTGTTATGAAAGGTAATATCAAATAAATTCCCGTCCACATGAGTCACCATCATGGACATATTTGCGACTTGTATGCTGTTTTGCCGGATATCAGAGTATCATTTATATTTTATGGGCTTTGTTAAAAAGATGTGTTCCATCTTTTTTTTTATCCAAAAATACGGGGTTTTAGGAGAAAAAAAAGTGTTTTATGTTGTTTGTTGCCACTGCTAACAAAGCAAAAATAAAAGACACAAGAAATAGTGAGTTTGCGTGATCGCTAAAATTGTGACTGTTCATTGCGAACATTCTCATACTGAGAATCAAAAGAAGGCAACTTGTAACCGTCAACAATTGCCTTGAAATGATTGATGCAAGAATACAAATTAGCGCCGGCACCTTGAAAATTGGGGCAATCAAAAGTAATAGTACATTATTCACCTCCACACTCGTATCCATCGATGCCGAAAAGTGTATAGTTTCGTTTGATTGAAAGTGGACATCAAGTTCAAATGACGGAAGATAAAACGGGCTTGTTGGTTCAGTAAAATTCGTGCTGTTGCTTATGATTTGCATATCATTGATTTGGCGGATTGCCGCACTGAGCTCACCCTTTGTCCCAATGAAAAACATTATATAGCTGAGACTCAGTGTCAACACGAATGGAAGACATTCAGCAAGTAACCGTAGGGGGGTGGAGCTTGGTGGCACCGAAATCAAAAGAATTGGGGCGGTACTAGGTAAAATAATTGACAGGAATGTACTAGCGATCGTTGCGTCCTGTCGCGGTAGAATATTCTGTCCGAGTGAAACGGTCAACACTGAAAAGGAAATCAAACACATACAGGTGGAGCCTATCATTAAGGCCTTCTTTGTGTTGATTTTTTTGTATTCCTCTGATTCAACGAATCCCCGTTGATAGTTTTGAAAGAGCGTTGATAGTGTGTATAAGCCCTGCATGAAAAGTAGTGTAAGAAGAGTAAAGACAAACGAAATACTTGGAAGCTCACTGCTCGTATCGCAGGCGTACAGAGTCGCAAAGCAGGCCCATCCAAGGCCATAGACGTCAACATAGGTGTTTCGGTGTTCAACAATTGGCCTTGCGTCGTTAGAATCTAAGTCGGATAGTTCAAGATCGACGTCGGATATACTTTCTTGTGAGGACTGTGGTTTCTCAATAGTATAATCGGTCGTGTTCTTGTTTACTTGTGAGAGATCCCCCATGCGGTCACTTTTCGGTGTTTGAATGGCGGTGGTCAGTGGCCTGAATAACATGTGGACGCCGTAATTTGTGTGAAACCTGCACAACTTTCTGAACAAGATCCTCAAAAATGCCAACAGAAAAATCTCTGCAAGAGAAACTAAGAACACAATACTCACAACAAAAAGGTCCTTGTAGATGTTGACATTTTGAGGGGTGTAAACATACGTGAAACACCCATTGCTAAGAAGGATCACAGTTTGTGCTACCGCGGCGAGCATTTCATCCGCTTTCATCGAGTATGTATCTTTTAAACGAATCGTGGAAAAAAAAACGATGTATGTCGATAAGGGAGGTTAGTGTAAGAAATCAATGTTTAGGACATGAAAAAGCATTTTGTCTTTATTCAAGCGGCCATTGAATGTGCCCTCAAGTCGAATATGTTTCACAGGCATGGCAGCGTGATAGTAAAACGAAATCGAATAATTGGATCCGGCTACAACATGATGTTGAAACGGCCCAAACACCATCAATACTCTACGCACGCGGAAGTAAGTGCCATCGAAGATGCAAAGCAAAGGGGACATGATTTCCATGGTACACGTATGTACGTCATCCGGCTCATGCGAGGGTCCAGTCACAGTGAAAAATGCTTGAGGCTACGAAATAGTCTTCCGTGCTGCCACTGTTCTCGCTTCATAAATGCTCACAATATTTTGAGGGTTTACTTTACATGTGACGAGAGCCACGGCTATGAGTTTAGGAGGTCAACGTCGCGTACAAAGCACTCCGTGTGAATAAAGTCGCATTCGATACATTTACAGTCGTAGAACAAATAACTCTTCACAAATATATTGTCCCCAAAGAGAGTTTCTTTGGGCGTATCGACTAGTACATGCTCGAGCAAGTCGACCAACCGCCTTTCTCTTTCATAGAAAGGCGTTGTGCTGTGCTTGTATGCAGTCGAAAACGAATCTGGGTTGTATCTGATTAAATAGACAGGCTTCCCTTTCGCTGAATTCAGAAGATCCAGTTCGCGTTTTTTCTCGCACGTGATGTCGTATGTCTTATGTTGCATTTCATCTACTTCCAAAAGTATCACAAAAGATGGCATTTGCCAGAGAAAGTCGGGTCTTGCCATGCCATACACATCTATGTTGAGATCGGCCGAAACGCGGCGATTATGTCGGTCGTACAGTGGGAAAATACCTTCCTCTGCTGCGCGATTCAAGAGCCGTTTTATCTTTTGTTCTTTCCTGTATACAGGGTCTCCATGCATCCATTTTGAACATGTGTAACAGTCTTCAAATTTCCGTCTTACACATACCAACCGACAATGCTTACATAAATGGGTGCCTCCACAATGTCTACAGTATTTTTTTTGGATCAGATGTTTGCATACCTCGGCACCGGTCCCGGGTTTTAAGCGCTCATTGTCTGTACAGAGCGTACAGCGATACTTGCGACGTCCATGGGCAGCACAGATGCCATTCCCTGTCCTACATTGGGAGCACCGATATGAAGCTTGCCCACTTCCGCAGATACAAGGGCGACTGCCCATGGTATCCTATATCTATCTATGTTGCATTCACAATGTCTGAAGCAAAAATCGCTTTATTTCTTTATATTTAAAAGAGAGTTTCCAGAGAGGGTTTTCATCTCACTAGGCATCGTATTCAAGGTGCATGTGAGAATGTCACACAAATGCGATGGCGTCATCAGTCGCGAATTATATTTATCGAGTACCGGCTTCAGGGCCTTGTTGCGTGATGTACTACTTATCGCCTCTCGTAGACCCAGCCAGATTGCTTGAGAACAGAAACGCTTGCCCCCCTGTTGATGCGGCGGAATGTCTGTACAAAACGTCTCTGCAACGCGCAAAGGTACTAGCTGGAAAAATAAGTCTGATACGTTGTACGAGTTCTTATTCTCTACCAGACCTATTTGAAAATTCATGAATCTTGAAAACTCGTCTTCATCCATGTTAATTTGATGATATGAAAACAATTCTGACTGTGTATTGTACAGTGACGACAAATCTCTCCGCATCTGAGGTGTATTGCCCCAGAATAGTGCGAAGACCTGGTTGTATTCGGGGATAAAGACCTCGCAGTGCAAGTAGGGCCCCCCGCCCAGTGATTTCAAGATTCTATCAGTGAAAAACATTTCTCGACGAAACACAATGTGGACTGGGTGTATGGGCCATGACATGTTAAAGTGAAAATATTTTTAGATTTCATTTATACGACTGTATGAAAAGACTTAGAAACCTATGGCCACATACGTGGCCATCACATTTTGCAAGGCAACCGACGGCTCGCCATGTCATCCCAACCTAATCCTCCTACGCCGAAAATATGATGGATCTATCTTTATATCTAACGGGGAAGAAATCAAGGCCTTGAAAAGATTCACCTGGTTATATTGTAATCACACAAAATGTCCCTGGATTTTTTGTCTCAAGCTCGAGTTCGAGGAAAAGGAACGACTGACTTTCATAATGTCGTATGTGCTCAAACGCATGCAAATGGGATTGTTTGAAATCAAGGAACGCTCAAACTTTACCAGAATTCCCAGAGTTTTTCACCGCTTCTTAAAAGCATTCAATGATCCCGGAACTATATACACACTCGAATTCAATGGAACAATGTACGACAGCCATCTTATTTCAAAAATTCTCCTTGCGACCTTGAGTAACAGCAGACCAATCTCTTTCGCTTTGCGCCAAACATATATCCAGATCATCACACCGGTACAGCTACACGATATCATGTATAGACATTGTCCCCTCGATCTCGTCATCCCGTCGATGAAAACGCTTTCATCAGAGTATTCAACCTGTTGCTCCTCAAGCACTCCTGAACCTTTGCGTTCATTCTCTCATCGTCCTCTACCGAAATAGCGTGCACGTGACATGCCCTTCTCGCGCCGTTTTTAACGAGGGAAACCTCTGTAAAAGACTTGTGCGAGGGTCGGTACGTGCCAGCCCGTTCACTGTATTGTACTGAAACATTGTACCCCAGACTAAAATCCTGTAAGCTTTTGTTCCGTACATATGTAGAAGCTACTGCTCCCGGTAGCGACGAGTTGATTTCAGCCAATACATCAAGACCTTGTTGACTTTTCCACGCGCAAACCACCCGCCCTATACTATCCCCAGAGTGCTCGACCTTGACAGGAAGATTGCTAAGCCTATCGTTTTCTACTAGGTCCGAAATTTCCGATTGAGTTAAATAAAGAGTATTGGCATCGTTGTTTTCACCCAGTGGGTTCACCGTACCCCAAATCCATGTCGGTGACATACAGTCACACATTCATTTTCACTGGTCATTTATATCACAAGACATGGAATATTGGCAACTTAACAATCGATGTAGTATAAAAGTGGGATTTTTGCAATACACAACAAATGTCTCTGTTTAATGGAGTTACCGAGGCAGCGGCAAGAAAGCCAGATACTGTCATCAATGGACCGGGAGGCTTTCTTAATATACAATCCTCTGCAGTCAGAAGTATGAGCGGGAAAATAAATCAGGGTAGTTCACTTTTTGACGGTGTGTCACCATACGGCCCTCTGAGTGTGAGTGATGACGTCAATTATCGCACCCGACCCGTCAAATGCCAGAAAATCTGTCCGGAAATCATGTTACCCGCATTCGATGGCTCACAAATCAAATTGAGTCACGCTGTTGCTTCTGGAGACCTCTGTTTTACTGTCCGGTTGTCGAAAGTAGGAAAAGAGAAAATTATAAAGAACTATAACTTTTTCGACAAGATTAATCTGACTCCCGGGCTCGACATTCTCCTAGGGCTTCCATGTGTGAATTATCTTTTGGCTGGTCTGTGTCACTTCCATACTGATTCGGGCGCTGCCGGTGCCGTATGGATTCGATTTCTAGGCTCCATGATTGGCGACTACAAAAGAGCTGAAACGTTGATGACAAGAGAGCGAGATCCTATACTGAATGCCATGCGCATATCAAAGCTGGTTCTGATGCTGGTCCAAGAGTACATCAAACCATTTGGATTTTGTGTTGGTTCTGATTGGCAAGGTGGTCAAACACAGGGAAGTGCAGATCCAAATATTGGCCCTGTCTCGTATGTAACTGTCGTGCAAATCGAAGGCCTGGCCGAAAACATTGTAAACATCTGGTCTAAAGCGGGGAATACTGTAAACTGTGGAGACGACTTGACATTAGCGTTGGTACCACACAAAATCGACGACCAAAAGAAGAGTCACTTCGTGGACAAATACACCAAAGAATTTGATAGTGTTTTTCGACCAATGGGTGCCACTGAAATGTTTGTTTTGAACCATTGGCAATACAATACAGTCAAGCAGAAAATTACATTTACCGAGCGTGATATCATATACGAACTTCTTCCGTTGAGTTCGTCCACCATTTCAAAAGGAGCGTTTCCAAGCTGGCATGTTTGTCGTACGCAGTTGATGGCCAAGGCAAATACGCCTGGATTGCAATGCTATCGCGACGACGGCCTCATGCAAAAAACAGGCGCCCTGCTGGAAGTCACGATCGCCCCGGTCTTCGAATATGCACATATCGCCGATGTATTATACCATATGTTTTTAAAAGCTGAATGGACTCATCTGCATGATACATGTTATCCGGGAGTTGATTTCAGTAAGCACAATCTTCTTGCCAAGATGAGAAAAAAATGGCGTACTACTTATCATATACGATCCCAGAATCTTGCTGTCGGAAATGCACTTGTGCAACAACAAGCAGTGCCAGCTGACCTTATACAAGCTCACGAAAATGTGAATGCCTATGCAAGCGCAATCACGGGCATAGCTGGGCAAACACCTGATGCTTTCAATATGGACTCGATTTTCGAGAAACCGCCGAAGGCCAAACGAACAAAGAGGATAAAATTCTCAGAAAATGAATCAGTTTCTGACATGGTCGAAATGTAGAAAAAACATGAGATCGGTTAACGGGGGAAATAAACTACATTATACGTCGCACTTGAAATGCAACGAGATGTTATGATAAGTTGTTTATGGGAAAAGAACACAGACTTGTTGCGTAAGTTGATATTGGAATCCGCACCTCGGGTCGAAAAATTCGGTGTCCCAGAGAAGACGAGAGAGACATTGCAAAGTCTGCTACATGTTGCCAACCGGTCTACATTAGATGCACAATGTGTGTTTATTTGTTTTTTGTCCGCTGATATGCAACTCAAAGAGCTTTTGGTGAGTGGGATACCCTCGTTGCGTTTGGTGGGGATGTCAAAGGAAAAGGCGGAGCTGTTTTTTACCGGCTTTGATGCAGATATCATCACGCCGTGGCTCGGCGATGAGAGAAAAAGTTCAGAGGAGCTGGTGGAGAGGGCTAAGAATATTTATCTCTTGTGTTAAAAAAAATTAAATATAGCTCCGAGGGGATTCGAACCCCTGCGACTAAACAGTCACCGCGTCTTGAGTGCGGCGCCTTAAACCACTCGGCCACGGAGCCGCCAACATGGATATCTTATTTAATTTTTGGTTATATATTCGGGTTCATGCATCACAGTGCCGCCATTAGAAGCATCGAGGTCTGTGAACCACACACCTAGAAGTAGGGTCATAACCAAATCGTCTTTGCAGCCCGCGAGTTTCCCCGAAATAGCCACCCTGAGTTTTTCGAACGTGTCCTTGGGGGCTTTGAACTGTAGCGAGAAGACATGCAGTTGTTCCCGTATCCTTTCGAGTACATCTCTCACATCGTTAGAAACAAACAAGTGTGCCTTCTCTATCGAGAGCCGTCTTTCTCGGAGATAAATATCGAGCAGTGTGCTTGCGGAGTGTTTCACAGCCTCAGTCGTCAGAATTCCGATTCGACCCGGATGCTGTGGGTCTTCTCTAAAGTAGACCCGGTCCATATGCCGTAGACTATACCTGTGGAACTCTGCCTCATTGCCCAAGTTGCGTTCTACATAAACAATCACTCTGCTGTTTCGAAAGTGTACCATTTGCCTGATCCGGTTGATGTGTGCTTCTAAGAGAGCGTGTTGTTTTTCTGGGTGTTTGGTATCGAGCACTTCAGCACCAATAATTGTAATTTGACCCCTCCATCTGATAAAGGACAATATCGCATAGTCGGAGCCCGGACCACCTGCAGCAGGGTCTACACAAATAAAGCAATCCGGGTCGATTTGTTTTGGGATTGGTTCATTGGAGTCGAACATGAGGGCAATATCGGAACTCCGGAAAATTGATTGCTGCGGGTCGACGGCGACTCCAGCTAGCTCGCTTTTGATAAGGTCTGGGCGGTCGGCCATGATATGTAGCAGACGTTCGTGTCGAACACTACTTTGCCAAGTTGGTATGAGATGTGAGTTATGCACACAATCAGATTTTTCTTTTTGAATACAATCGTCGCACGCTAGCCGAATTTGCATCATATAAAAAATCTTTTCCTTCGTCGCAGGATCGACCATTTTGAAAAGGCGGCTGTAAAAATTAAACGACGAGGTAAGTGTACTGATGCAAATTAGCGATGTGCGGCCTACCAAAAGTAAAGGTGCAACGACCTCATAAAAGAAACCTGCCCCGCCTCCCAAAAAACAAAATAAGTAACAATACACTGAACTACATGGGTCACGAGTGTGTTTTTCACCGGGATCACATTGTGCCGCTTCCTCGAGAATCAAGAGATCGCCTCCAGTGCCTTTACAAGTCTGGACCTGTAATCAATTAGAAACATTAGTCACCTACGAGAGTTGTAAGATACATCTTCGTATGTGGGGTTAGTTGGTGCGTGTCACAATTTAGGCACAGGTAATATACTCAGACGCTGATTTATTAACATACACCTGTACCCTTCCCGGCTCATCATGCAAGCATAAAAGACCCTTTACAGGGTGACCAACGGGGAGTTGGTCCTCCAGAAAGGATTTCTTCGCATAGCAGAAAAACCCACACCACTGTAGTTTAATAATTTCGTGCTCCGATAATTGCTTGTTTGAATCGAAAAAGTTGATTAATTGTTTGTATCTTTCCAGCATAGGAGGAACGGTACTTGTTTCACAGAAATCAACAAAGTCATGCACCAGAACCTTGAAGTTGCCAGAGTGTTCGTCCACTGTACAGCTGGCAAATAAACATGTGCCTTCTTTCAATAGTGGAATGTTGGCGAATGTCGATTGTTCATAAACCACTTTTGAATCTAAAAAGGCAATCGAATTTTGTGTGCCCCCGCAAATTGCAATACTGATTGTGCTTTCTGGTAGCCAAGTCGACATCACTTGTCCTGCTGGTTCGCTGTAGATTACTTCTTTTTTGTATGTTTCAAAAAGCTTAAAATGGTATGTGCTTCCGAAGCATTCCCCTCCGCATAATATGGTACGACTAAATAGTCGAACTCTTTGTATATTTTCAAGTTCTACTTCTTCTGAAGAAACACTCATCAACACTTTAAAGCCTTCTTTTTGGCGTTTTTCTTGAAGTAAATTGTGTTTTAGTGTCTGTAAACTAAAGAAATCATTTTAATGAAATTCGAGCTATTGTGTTTGACAAAAAAAGAATGAATAGATTAACCATATGAATACAGACACCATACACATGGATGACAAACTCGGGGCTGAAAAGCAAAAATAATATCTCGAGTGCATCCACGCGCCAAATAGGTACGAAACCCCATGAAACTACCACAGTGATGAAAGAGATGAAGGTAGAACCCCAGCCATAGGAATCTATGAATGGAAGATGAGCTGCTAGTAGTAATGAATAGAAAGGCGATACGGAACTATATCCCAAAACAACAGTCTGATGTACCGTCCATAAAGAAAATAAAACAACAAGAAATACCTCAAGAAGGAAAGTAAAAAAAGCTACTTTGCTCGATATACTTCCAGTGGTACTAAAAAGAAACAACGGCTTCATCATCAAAAACATACCTGAAAGTAGAACCGGGAAACAATATGCGAGACTATAAGCCTCTGGTGTAGAAAAATATGATGATGTAGACATGGCAAGGTGGGCCCGATTCAAAAAAAGAGTTATGAAACAACAGAATATCTTTACAGAGATTGTAGACGCTGTAAAATAATTCAGCTTAAGTGCCCAAATGTCATTAAGCATTTCAAACTTTGCTTGTATGGTCTTAAGTAATTCGCGGGAGTTGAAATACGTTTTTGAGTACATACCACAAAGTCGGTGGATGTGTTTGATTCATTTTTTTTGAGGTCAAAAGTCCTGTTTTTAGCTGAGTGATTTCGTCGTCCTCGATCACGATTTCATCTCGTGGAACATCTCGCATATTTTTTGTACAAAAGTACTTCGGTATTTATGTAAGTCTCTTGGTAATTGTCAAATGGCGAAAATTTTCTCTGTTCCTGAGACACTTCTAAAAAATCTGAATTTATTCACCGAAGAGAAAGAATCCACAAACACATATATCGATAGTGAGGATGTACTGCAATTACACGCTTCCGCCTCCCTGCATATGCTCTCCTTTAACGAGGATGAAACGAACGAGCTCGACCTTAGTAAAATTGTATTGGGGGGGAGTACATATAACCACGGAGAGGCTCTTCTCGAGCAGCGTGCCTTGATAAACAACGACCTTGATTCCGAAGCCATCCGCACTCAATACTTTACGCAATGCTCAAGACCAATCCAATGGCAGGATACAAAATTCCTGATTGAGTACATAATTTCTTTTGCAAAACAGTGTAATATTAAGGTCTCTGACACGTTGCTAGACGGTTGTGCTCGTAGAATTGTGATTGTATCCTTTAAGACGGTCAACCCACTTCTCGTACTAAAGACGATGTCCGATAATTCCCCAAATGGAGAAATCCTAAGCCTGCATAAGCGCACCAACAATGCACTCGGCAATTACAACGAGTGGAGAGGATTCCTTGACCACATGCATTTTGACAGAGAATCGGTCGAGTACATGTTTTCGCCTGAACATGGGTACGGCCAAGATTTTCCCACTCTTTTCCACGTGAGTCGTCTCTTGAGGGAACTCAAAGTATCAATGGACGCTATGCAGACTGTCAAATTATATATTTTAGTCAACGTCAAGGGATTGAAATTGCTACGGTCCGTACAGCTCTTTTTTTCAGAACACCTCCCCATTAATGTCGACAGCAACAACGCGGCATGTATATTTGCTGCATCCTTGGCCGAACATACGTTTGAACCTGATGTATACGCGGCCGATCTCGCTTCACTCCTGGTGTACTGCACTATGTCGCCGCAGCTCAAGCAGGATTTGACAGCCTTTCAACACAGGGATGATATGCACCTGCATAACACACAGTCGGCCATAATCCGGGCCAATAAAAGCCGTACCCGTCTCTACGACCGCGTTAAAAGTATGTCCGAGTCCGACAGTACAGCGTCCACCGGGTCGCCGAATTCATTCGAGAAATGGGTCTGCGCTGCAAAACTCCCACCGGTAAGCTCTGGTAAAAAGAGAGGTATGGCGTATCTATTCATGAGCCTGCACGAACTATTCAAGATAGAGGGTGCAATCAGACTGAATCTAAAATGTCTGTTTAAAAAGGATGGAACTGTGCAGTCTATATTGCAACATCCAGTGGAACATCCTGAAATTGGGATTTTGGTCTTACTTTTAAAGGACATCACCACGGTAAATGCAGAAGAGAAACTGCAGCACTTCAAAAAGGAGTGTTTGATGGACTTTCTTTCTCAAGAGCAAAAGATGGATATGGATGTGTCCACAGTCTTTCAGCTTTACGTTTGTACTTTCTTACAAAATGATATTTGGAAAGAAGCATGGAAACAATTCTCCAGTCTCTCGCATAATGTGCTCGTAAATGTGACCCATTTCCGAAAAGATAATCTAATTGATCTCGACTATGTCACAACAACGTGCGTCGCAAATTTTGATCTCGAATCTAAATGACCTCCATATGTCGGATAGCAAGGCGGTCAAACATGTTCTCTTCTTCCGGAATTTCAATTTGAAACCGCATCGATGATTCAAGGGGGGTCGTCAAAAGCAACTGGATAACAGATTGTACCCTGCTCCGTACCCGGTGTGAGAATTCTTCGGCGTTTATACCTTCTTTCTCCCACTTTGACGAATCATGGTACAACTTGATCAGACAACTGAAAATATTCTGCTCATTCTGATCCTTCATCTTCCTTCATTATTGTCATCTCTTTCACGTCCTCCTCTGTAGCTCCAGGAAGGCTTTTTTGAAAAACAGGTCATCATTTAACGCGTCTTTACAATCGTATTTGATAATTTCAATTATTTCACAGAGGTAGTCCTCAACTGGGCATTCGAACTCGATGTAAGCTTCCTCTGAAAAATTGTTCATCTTTTCTTTGAGCTGCCCCAGAAGACTTGTTGTACCGGTGGTATGCAATTCATCAAGTCTTGTCGGTGGAGAATCTGACGCACTTGTTTTATTTTTTTTGCCGATCCGTTTGACGTTTTGCTCTTTCTTAAACTTGATCTTCTTCATCGGTAATTCCTAGAAAAATAAAAATTTAAATAGAATCAAAATAATTTATACAGGGATCGTGTCATACCTTGGTTTTTAGTCGGCGGCTGGTCCTCAATTTTTCCTTCATCAAGCTGAGTGGAATCCAAAGTTTCGGGAACCCAAGCAATGTCATTTCCTCGTTTTTAAAGTTTGAATGTAAACGAACATGCCTAAAAATGGCTTTCTGGATTTTCAATGGCATCGTGTAATACCGATTTCCAATCCGTACCGCCGGGATCTGGTCCGACATTGTACCTCCTTTAAGTTGAAACCACGAGCAATATTTTTCTTGCTTTTCCAGTTTTGCTAGATTGGATTTGACCGTTAAGGGAACCAATGCTGCTACATCATTACCGCTCTTCACGAGCTCATAACGTTGGTCGATCTCCCGCATTCGATTTCTGAAAAAAATATGAAGCAAGCCTGGCACAGATTGTTTTCTTTTTTATTAAAAAATCACAATTTACTGTGCCTTCACACTCAGTAAGTAAACAATATACCAAAAAACACCTATCCTGAGAACGAAATCACCATAATAACGAAATGAGATCATTTGAAAAAAATGAAAATCCATGAATTCACGTACTAAATCGGGTGCAAGGTTCATGAGCACCAGAACAATGAAAACCATGGCCGAAATCGCCTGGGGTGGAGTAAGATTTGGATCAAATGTCTGAGAGCGTTTGGTGTATTCAGTCAGAAAGAAGAGTAGGATTAAGAAACCCTGTGTCCCCCAGCTGAAAAGTTTCACAAGTGCGATGTCACGGTCCAAGGTCCCATCGGTAGTTTGGGTTTTGTCGTTATTGGTTACAGCAACCCAATAGAGAGCCACAAAATGCGAGAAACCATCTAACGAAAAGATCGTGGCGAGCAACAAGGCTGTATTACATAGCGCTGCAAACTCGAAGGAGTTGTTCAAGATATGCATCACAACAGCGATGCAGGGAGCTGCAACAAGCATATGGGTGTAGAAGGCCCAATTCACTTTGATATATCCATTTACGTTCTTCGTAGGATCTTCAGTAGAAACATGTTCGTCCATTGGGTTGAGCGTACTCAGGGCGGTATCAAATGAGAGCAGTACAGTCGAGACGATCGTCACAATAACAAAAAGAAGGAAAAATGGTGCACTGCTCATGCCGTCGAAATGGTCCTTGTTTGGTGTAAGGTTGTACAAAATAATAGGCAGCAGAACCACCAACAAGACTCCTACAATGTAAGCTTGCCGCAGTATTTTTGGAAACATCGATTGGTTCTTACCATCATGTATATGTTGGGATGGGGCATAGTACATAGTTATCATGCGAGCAGAGCTGCTCGCCATGAACCATACAGCCAGTGGAACAATGAGCAGGAAACCGGGACCGTCCCCAATCTGTAGTGGAATATCGTTATTCAGCAAACACTTCTGAACCCCCTTGTCGTCCGTTGCTGTCCGTACGCACGCGCACGCATCGCTATTATATATCTTCGACGTCGCGGTGCCACATTTTGCCTCAAACGATTGTTTATGAGTGCCTGCAGCCCAATCTTTCCCAACGTCGAGTTCTTGTTTTGTGTAAAACTTTGTCTTTCCGAGCTTTGGCCACCGTTGCTGACCATTTCCATTGTACATTGGATCCAGTAAAAAGAAGAGCGACACAATAAGTGCGACTTCCACTACCAGGCGAGTACCTTGAATCACTCCTCTTGGCATTTCACTCTCCATCTTTATCTGTTAAAAAACAAATACTTTAATACTCGAAGTTTAGTTTCGCCTTCCGGGGAGAGGATCGTTTGTCGAAAAGACAACTTTTTGTCGCTTGTTCTCACGAGTGTATCCGAAATTTCCAGTGAGGGCACATGGGCAACTTTCAGGAAACTTCCAGTAAAATAAGACCCAGTTTACATTTCGAATATTGGTGTAAAGTTCTTCGGGGGAGATGAGTGCCTTCCGTTTGACGTTGCTTAGCTTTGACTCGGCGATCCTTTCTCTCAATGTTTCGAATGATTCCAGTTGACCGACCGAGTTTGTCAACGCTGCTTTGAATAGACTTCGACTCCAGAAGCCGACCATGAAGAGATCGGCAAAACTTCTTGCGTCCAGTGATACCAGTCCCGTATCCTCATTTAAAATTACGCTTTTACAAAGCGCCGCCCACATCGATACGTGATTTTTTTTGAAACTGGTGGCTGTCATCCAAGGGATCCCTTCACAAAAGTCGCAGCCACATAGCGCTATGATAGACGACAGAATGCCTATCACGTGACGCTGTAGGGGCTCTGGTGTCATGGGGACAAGAGTTTTTCGTAGGTATGAGCGTAGCATGTGACAATCTACGAACTCGTACTCCCTGCCTTTTTTCTTTTCCTCTTTCAGTTCCGGGAGGTTTACCTTCATCCTCCTGATAAAAATATTACCGGCGTGCCCTCGTTTCTTATTGTTTTCCAGTGCATTCAACGCTACACAGAGGTAGTCCGAGTCGGACGCAACCCACAAGACACTCTGTCCCGGGTTAGCGCTGTAGCGGACCACTTTGACATCACATTCCCCGAGCGGATGATCAAAATGCATCCTCCTCAATACATGCGGCTCTTCAAATGAGAGATACTGTACGTCCATGTAGTCGAAAATCAGTTTTTGTCCCGGTCGGCTGAAACGCACCGTTTCCATAATCTCTTGCTGGATAAACATTACAACCCGGCGCTTGAACGCACTGTTAAAAAGCAGCTTTGCATAATTAGGTGGAATGGTAGCTGGAAGTGGCTTATACTCGTTCCAGTCCACCGTTCCCTCAGACGCCTTTTTCCGCTTGGCTTGAGTGGGGCCCTTCGCAAGAGGAGAATATGCATAATCATCAAATGCCAACACGATGCTTTCAACATCCGGACGCGTGAAGTAGTCGTTGATGCCCACCGTGAATGCAAGATGAATCCAACTTGTCCAACTTACAAGCCCAGCGGGCATTTGTAATTTGAGTTGCCCGTCATAAAAAATGACTGAACATCCGTCCGGAAACTTTGGTGAAAAGGCGCCCGGAACCGCTCTCTTCCATTCACGTGGCCAACTCAAATCTATTCCCATTGGCTAAGATCTCTAAAAAAACAAACGGGTATATGTAACAAAAAAGCGGAAAAAATAGGTGTCCACGCTGCTTATGTTACACAATCTTGCAGTGTTGAGTAACAGGGCTGTTTTTCACAAAAACACATGGACTGATATAGATGAGAGTTTACGGAAAAACATTATGGTGGATATAACCATGAAAGAAGTCGCTACCTTTAATCGTTCTTTACGAGCTTTCGCTAGTGTTACCATGTTGGATTTTCGGGGATCGAAGTGTGAAGAAGATAGGTCGCTTTCACCGACAAATAAGTTGATTTTGCAGGTTCTTACAAGGCACACATACGGTGTCATTTTTGTGGATTCAAAGACAAACCTGGTGAGATGTATCGGGCTCAAAATCAAATTACTGAAACCAAATGAGCGTTCCCGAGTCGTAGAAGTATTACATACCGTTCTGGGGTACAAGATTAAGCTTGAGAGTATGTCGGTCAAAGTTCTGAGACGGATGCCACTCTTACTCTTTGTAATTATATATCAGACTTCGCTGTGCACAACTGGCGAAGAGAATCGTTCAGAAAAGAAAATCGCAAAGGAAATTCGTATGTTTGGGATTGTCTTGATCATTTGTAGCGTGCTACAAAGATTCCCTAATAATTTTCTATTGTGTGAGTGTAATGTGCTTGACGAGTTTAGGCGCACCATATGTCAAGACCAACCATTGAGCTTGGTTGAAAAATGCAAATGATTCACGGGCATTCGATGGCAAAAGGCAAGCAATGTTGTTCTATAGTGGCATGAGTGAGGTTGCTAGCTTCCACATTGCCCACTCTCGTGCCATGACAGTGAATTTTGAAACAATTTCCACTCTGGTCACATATTGATTGAACATGTATTTCCTTCTCAAACAAGGAAAGAGAATGCTCGGCGGCAGCAATATTAGTTATTGGTTGTAGGGCCCACTTTATTTTTCTCAATGCCCATTCATGATCGTCGTTGTTTTTGCGTGTATCCTGCAATTCTTTGAGTAGCTCCAAGGGCAAATGTCCAATTATCATTTCAAATCAACCAGCACATACACCCTTATATATTTCCTGGGGCCAATTTTTTTTTTTTGTGTTTCAGAGTGACTTCAATTTTATAAGGTGGCTTGTTGCTATGAGCACACAATCAGAAGTGCAGGCGTTGGCTTACGATATCCGCTGGCTCTTGGACCATTGTAACACGGAGATGGTGAGAGGATGTGAGATCCGTGACAACACATGCTCAAACTATGTCGAGGCCCAGAGGCTTATCAAAATCATGAGCCAGAAAAAAATAATTTGAGAGATCATCGGTATGAACTTGAGTACAAACACAACTTCTGCTCCTTTTTCCACAAAATCATATTGAGATAAAATCGCTCCATGTCGTACAGCGCTTTGTTGCCAACATTCCAATTTCTCATACTAACTAAGTCCGAAAAAAGCATCCTGCAATAAAGAAAACAGCACTGTAGGTAAAAAACATGGTGATACTGCTCAAGTAAGTGTAGTGCGTGCAGATATTCGTCACAGAGTCTTATTGCAGTCTTTCTCTCCAGATACAGTGAGTTCATGCTTCTTGGCTCCGTTTCACAATCGATAGACTTTGAAAGTTTGTAGAGCTTCTGGAGCTGTGGAAGAGTGTAATTGTAGAGGTTTTGGAAAGCGAGGCGATAGGGCCGAAGTGAGATCGGCTCATTTTCACCTGATTCATCAGGTGAAAAATTGGTTTCAATAAATTCGTGCAGGGCGTCGCTATTTGTAGGAAGTGACTTTTCCACCACACCACTACGACGGACAACCCACTCAGATGGTTGACGGCGTAGTTCCCAATACCTACCCGGCATCAACCGTGGAAGTGTGGATTTTTCGTGCTGGGTGACAACATTCTTTTCAAAGTCAAAAACTTTCCGGACAAGGTTACGGTGGAGGTGCCACCCTGTAAGTTGGTGAGTGAGGGTCTTCCCGATGATCCATAGATGATCAGGTTTCAAGAGTTCACCTGCAAACTGCTTCACAGTCGCAAAGTTTTGATTGACTACCATACTCGAATTTGCCGAGTATTGTATGTCAACGTCTACGTCCTCCGTGTTCAAGATGATTCGGCCTAAAAGTTGAAAAGGAATTATGTACAAGAGAACTATGACTTTCTCCGTCTCTGAAAGGTCTTGTACATACTTGTAGAGATCAGGAAATGCCTCGAGCTTCGCCATAGGTGACCTCAAGCTATCGCCCATACCAAGTAGTTGCATTGGCTCAATCGTTGCTTCAGGGTTTGCAACCAGGACCTTCAACGCTGTCGACCTGTAACTACTCTCGATATAGCTATGGAAACATTCGCGGAGGCCCTTGCACGATTCCCAATAACGCAGTAGAACAGAAAACTCTGTCATAGTCTCGTGTTTGACAGTGCCAAAACGTGAACGGTCTCGTAGCCAAAAAGACAGCTTCCCAAATGATTCCACGTCCAGTGGGACCCCGTTCATAATCGGGTTGATGTTGAAAATGTCAATCTGGTCCGACGTAGTCGTCACCTTTTCCAGCAAATTCAAGATTTGTGGGTATATGCAAAATGCTTGTACGGTGGACAGAAATTGAACAATGTCGTCGGGGACCATAGTGGTCTTCTTTAGATCACCAATGTCCTTATACAGAAACTGGTTCGAGTTCAGAAGGTGCGTGGTAGTCCATGTGACAATGGACTCGTCGTCACGGAACTTTAGCATCGCGTAACGGAATTGCCGAAAACTCTCGAACACGTGCTTGACCTGTGTATAGAACCAGTTCAAGTCCTTCTCATGGCGGTCTTGAAACATGTGTTTCAGGTCGATTTGTATCTTTCTATGGTAGCGGAAAGCCGTAATCGGCGAGCCCATCACCTCGTTGAATGTCTGCCACCAGCCGTTTTCTTCTGCTTTGACATATGGGAGAATGAATTGGCCTGCCGTATTGTTCAAACCGACTTTGTGTACACGGTTCATAAATACTTCATGTGTCCGAGTCGGCTTCGCCGTCTGCAACGGCCTATGTAAAACCTTTGAATAAAAGGCTGTCGTATCTGGAATGACTTTTTCGTAAAAATCTATTATGGGGAACTCCGAAAATTCTGGAAGATCTGGAAACATAAAGACTTGTTTTGGATCAAATTGCAGCGAGCTCATACACCCCTGGTGCATGTATTCGATCGCCAGATAGTGTAACTTGGCCATATTCGTCTGCTGCTGTGGAATTCTTTTCTTCAGTGCTTTGCTGATATTAACCAGACATTTCTGTTTTTCGTTTTCAGGCGTTCGATTGCTTATCGTCTTGATGAGCTGTAGAAAGGCATGCTGGTTTTCGAGCCGTTTTTGGAGAGTGTTGTATGAGTTATCACCATACTTTTGGTGTGATAGTGCCCGAAATTGGTTGACCGGTTTACCTTCCTGTAGATACCTGAATAAGACAACGTCGCAGCAGCGTGGAATGGCAACAGCGTTGTTTTGTTGTGCTAAAAAATGTTCTTGCAACACCCGACCCCAGTATTCGTACGATCCCGGTTTTTCTGCACTAAGTTTAATCTCCTCTTTCACTTGCATAACATTTGATAATTGATAAAGCTTGTCTCTTTCAACTCTGCACCATTTCATGGCAATGGTCTGTAGGTTTGCAAGACTGGGGTCTTCAAACAAATCGATACATAATTCGCTCCATGCTTCCACACAGAGAAGATATATCTCGAGCCGCATAGAGTCAGACATATGCTGTAAAAGACCATACACCTCATCATGCTTTTGTGGTTTCAATTGTGGAAACATATTTCCCGTAGTAGTAAAGAGTAATTTTACATCCGTGTCAATTGACATAACTTTTAAGTGATGCGAATTTTCTTCTTAAATAATGTAAGACGAATCAAAAAAAAATATATTGTGTAACAAACACTCTTCCAATCCACTTCCAATATAAAAGGCCATCGTGAATATTTCGATGCTTGCCACATCTTCATAGATTACCCCGCTTCCAACACCCAATTTTTTTATGTGATTTACTGACTTGAGTTTTGAAAATATTAATTTATTTCTTCATCATTGTGACATAACCTTGATTGTGTCGTTCTACTAACTTTATCAGGTCCTGGAAGCGGAGGTACTACGTCGCTTTTCACATGTAGGCAAATGGGCCTTTAAGCGGGGTTCGATTCCCCTCATGTAACCTGGTGTGTATTTCAACGTACTATATAAGGTCAATTATTCTATCCACAAAAAATGAATAGGCTTGAGCTATGTCTGTTGCTTCTTTGTTTGTTTTCGTTGTCCGCAGTATCCAGGAGCCTTGTCACAACGCAGTACCTTCGACTTCCACACCGACCACCGCCGCCTACTCTACGGAATGCAACAGCGCCGACTCCTCAACCGTGGAAACGTCCGGCAAGGTCACTCCCTAATTTCGGCAACACTGACGACTATATGTTTCTGTAAAGATAATCATATTTAGGGGAGAGGGGATTGGTACAGAAAAATGATTACAGTCTTCATATATGCTATGGTTTTCTACTGGGTCGTCCTGGGTGTCATGTTGTATCGAGAAGCACAAAACCAGAAGCTGGCTCTTATATCTCTAGAAAAAAAGTTAGACACTAAGAGCGATTAATCAATAAAATACTTTATTATTCCATCTTAACATCTAATCTAGTCTGCACTGCAAATTTGTTGTAATAAGCCGCCCACGAATCGGTGTCTGCCACTTTCGTTTTGTACGTATGAAACAGGTTCAACCACAACACGAAAAGCAGTACAACCGTGCACATGGTTAGTATAAACAAGCTGAAATTGGGCAACCTGGGCGTCACCACAGAGGTATCCACCAATTCGTAACTTTGGTAAATATCTGTGATCTGTGTAGAGGGCAAAAAGGCCTCACTCTCCTGTATAATCGCATCTTGTAGCACCGTCTGTGCACTGGATAGCATCCGAAAGACGGTCTCGGTCTCTTGGGGTGTCGCAAACACCATCTTGAAGTTAAGTAGCGTATGCCAGGCATACGTACTCGACCCCGTGACGTAGATATCCATAAACGACATCCCAACCTCCCGGCTCAACACGGTAATGGCGCTCTTCTCAAAAGCCACCGCCTGTCGGTACGAAAGTTGCGTAAACGGAATCCTCAGTACAAATAACACAAAGTAGTCATCTCGCGACACGGGAATAATCGGCGACGGACCCCCCAGCTGAATTGCTCCATGGAAGCCCTCGAACTTCAACTCAGTAAGCGATGAAAACGCCTCCAACAAATCAGGTAGCTTGCCTCGCCAAATTGCATCCAAATCCGTTCTCAGATACAACTGACTCGCCTTGGTATATGGTAGGCGATCATCTGCATAGATCCAAATCATAGTAGAGTTGGTGGCAAGTGGTTGCGCTACCACTCGCGAAGGTGATATGCTAAAAATAAACGCCACGTTCTCTCGTATGTAATCCATTAATACCGCCGTATCGTTCCGCAGTACACCATGGCGTACCGAAAAAGAACTATGTGGGAAATGTCCTCTTATGTAATACCAGTCGATTCCCATAGGTGAAAAGTGCTTGTACAAACGACCCACCAGCCGCATGCATTCGGCCTCTTCAAATTCCTGGTCATTTCCGCCGCAGTCTTGTAGCGTAATCCTGATCACGTCCGACAGGTTTGTCAATGCACTGTCCATATCTTTCTGCACAGCACTGCATGTCTCTACCATGTCTTGTGCCATTTCCCAGTCCAGTAGCGTCGCGTTACCAGAAAGCTCGAAAAACAGGCACTCAAGCAAGTCCTTGTAAACAAACGTGTTAAAATCTTCCAGCTTGAAAATGGTCGTCAAATTTACACCAGTCGTCGTATGCTGCAAAAGTCTCCTCGACGGGATAACGTTTCCTCGACTGTACTCCGTCGAAACGATTTGGATGCTCTCAATCGAGCTACTCAGCTTCCGCCGAACCGAGCTCAACACGAGCCGTGCATTCGAAAGAAAGACCCCCGTCTCCATGGAACTGGACATCCGCGCCTCAATGTCCACGTACTGCCACTTTTTGCGTGCATTCGACAGGGCCGCCAAATTCAGCTTCGGATTCACTTGCGTAAACTCAAAACCGAACCCCGACTCCTTGCTTGAGGCATGCGGATCTACCGCAAGGAGTCGCCGCCGGACCACCTGCCCCGAGTTTCGGTCCTTGAGGCTCGCTAGCACCACCAAAATTGTCTTGTCGCTCAGGGTGTACGGGTCCAGGCCGCCTTGAGATAAGCGACTGATCCACCTGAAACCCGGATCAAAGAACGCGCAAGCAAGCGAGTTCTCGTTCGAGCTCTCCAATACGGCACTGCTACATGCCCGCGAAAAGTACTCATCGACGATTGATGACGTGACTTCGTTGACTGACCCCAAGCTGTTTTCGATAATCCAGTTTTTAACCGTCCCCGTCTCTTCGCCGCCTTTGTAGAGGTACAGGCTCTCCGCCGCTACCGATGTAACGGTATTGTTCAGGACAAGATACCGCCAAATGCAGCTGAAGTCGGACAACGAGTACGTGCCCGCCTCGGTTACCTCAAGACAGCTGATCCCGTTTTCGGTTAAACGCGGTGTCATTATCTGCAGCTCCCCATTCGACGAGATGTCGAATCCACCTCCACCAGAGACCAGACTCAAAATCTCCCGATACTTTTCCTCGGCGCCTTCGCTGACCGTCAGGAAATTAAACGCAATCGCGGAATCGATCAATAGGTCCAAGGCATTCACGCTGGAAACGTTTATAGAATCTACCTGCATCGCAATAAAGGCGTCTGCGTAGCTATGTAGCTCATTAGCCCCTTGCTGTAAGACCGCCCCACGCGTCGTAAAGTTGAAAAACAAGACCTCGCTGGTTGAATACTCGCTCTGCACCTGCGTGAGGTAGTTTTGCAGCGACGCAGTACTGATATCGTTATCTATCCAAGCGAGCCCTTGCTCTCCGTCATCGAAAAGACGAACTTTCATGTACTCCAGAACGGCTGCCTCCGAAAACCGCGGCACAACCTCCAAATACGCATCCCCGATCCCGGCAACCTGCAAAAAGAAATCAGAGAGCAGCGGAACCAAAGTCTCTGGCATCGAAGTGCTGGTAATCGCCGGTGCACTTGAAGAAAGAATGCGAATACGCACCTCCCCATAGACCCTCCTTGGCTGCCCGCATGCAGACGCGTTCGGAATGACATTCACCGCGACGGTTTTGTTGTCAGTATCGCCCCAACACCGTACTTCGTCATTCGATAATAGAAGAGCACAAGTGAAGCGAGAACCACACGCGATACTTCGGACCTCCCCGAGATCTAGCGGCACTGTTGTCTGATTGAACATGCTGGAACCAAAGCAGGTCACCGCGTAATTCTGTAGGTAGCAGCTGTGGTGGGCGCCCACACATACCTCTTGCAGACCCTCACCCACCTCGAAAACCCCGCCAGACTGGCCCCACGAATTGTCGCCCCAACACCCCAACGACTCGTTTTTCAGCACGGCGCATTGGTGGCGCGGCGGGTCACTTTCATGATCCAAATAATACAAGCCATCGAAGTTCCCGAAGTATTCAAGCCCGTAAGATCCCATACTCGCCATGAAATCGATGTTGTCAAAAGGTGTTTGAAAAACAATATTTGTCTCATTCACACATTCCGTGCTAAAGTTGACCGGGTTCAGCACCGCTGTTTCGGACTCGGCCGTTAACGAAATAACCGCCACATCGCCATCCGAGAGTTGCACTTCGTACAGTCTGACATCATCAACGGCACCGGAGAAATACTCGTTTGACTCTGGATCGCCACCGACCAGTAGCGAGCTCTCGTCGACATTGCCCGAATCCGATGTTGTGGTCTCCGCATACAAGACGGCATCCCACGACCAAGTGAGGAATTGCAAGATATGAGTGTCTGGGTTGCCAGCGATCTCCCGTACAATGAAAGCATACTGATGATAAAACTCAGAGTTATCAAATGTGACATCCAAAGACCCGTCCGTTACATGCACAAGCTCCGTCCACGTATCAGAGTCTGAGCCGCGTCCGTAAATTTTGTAATCTTTGGGGGCTTTGTGCGGTGCTGCATCCCTGTCATCAAAATGCGACCCAACCACCCGCAGCGGCCCCGGTAGTTTGATGATCAACCATTCCCCTTGATACGCAGCATCGATGGTGTTGGTTTCCGATAAAGCAAAAACATTGGCTACGTAGCGGTTGGTGGCCCAGTGAGGGCCTACGTCGGTTGTTTGAAAGGCATTCCAGGGTTGTAAATTTAAATGGTGCTTTGAAGAAGCAAAAACCTCAAATTCTCCATTCAAAGTGTCACCGGTCTTTGTAAAAACAGCTCGTTTTTCGCTGATAAATTCACTGAGCGAATCATATGGGGCAAGATTTGGCCAGCGAACTGTCTGCAACGCTGGCGTTGTGGTGGCCGCCTCAGTCGTGTAGGAGAGTCCATTAGCGTACAACTCTTCTATCTCGGTCGCGGACAGCGCTCGGTTGAAAATCGCAAAATCATCAATCAGACCATGGAAATGGTGGCGATTTTTATGATCTGCATGCATTCCAATTTTGAAGCTTGTGTACGTCAGTGATGGGTCTGGTGCTAATTGGTTGAGCACTGTTTTTACGTCTCCATTAAAAAACATAGTCCAAGTTTTGTCCTCTTGAATGGAAACGCATGCAAAGTTCCACACTCCTGCTTGTGACGAAGACGAAAAACGGTGTCCTGATGAGCCATCGGCCATAACAAAATAGTAATCACTTGAAGTATCCCATCTTGAAATAGCAATGTATTTATCTCGATTGGTCTCAGCTTGCATCATAGTAAACACTTTGGCCCAACTTTCCTGAGCCGCGTCCGCGTCCTCCTGGAACCACACCGCGAAGGTGACCTCTTTGGTCAGCTGGAGCGGTGTGTCGATCGACACACTTGTATCCACCCCATTAAATTCTCCAGCATACACCCCGCGCTTGCTGTCTGTCGTGGTGGTCAAGGCTGTGCTGGACGTGGCAAAGGTTCCAGTAACTTCCTTGTCGGGGTCGGAAGCGTCCTCAAAGTCAATAAGCAAGAGCAAGGAATCTTCGGGCTGTGTCGTTGAAGCGGACTCAACGGGCGCAGCGCACGTGCTCACGGGCCCGCCGGCGCGCACGGCCGCGACTTGCTCCGACGAGAGGAAAGTTCGGTAAATTCTAAAGTCGTCAATGGATCCGTAAAAGTTGTCCTGACCAATATGGTGCCAATCGTCGTTATATGTTTTCGGATGCACCGGTGAAGTGATACTGTTGATAATTTCGGTATCGTCCACCCAAATGGACCAGAGACCGTCCGAAGCCCGTATGCTCCAAGACACGAATACCCAGGTATCAGAATTCCTGGGTATATCGCTAGATTGAATATCTACGTAAATCCATCCCGAACCGGGAAGTTTTACGTAGGGTTGCCATAAGAGAGTGGCGTGGGCGTAATAGAATTGCATTCTCCCGTCATTTGCATCAAAGCCAATCTTGAAAACATTTGTGGTGGTAGTTACAGCTGCATTCAACCAGAAACAGAAACTGATATCTTCTCCTTCA
>Ga0115568_10000320_pt1 | contig 35182 bp, 33 predicted proteins | sample COGITO_mtgs_1204_FD_87296 | JGI IMG/M metagenome (GOLD analysis project Ga0115568, IMG submission 87296) | Pelagic marine microbial communities from North Sea - COGITO_mtgs_120426 | ecosystem: Environmental > Aquatic > Marine > Epipelagic | place: Germany:Helgoland, sampling site Kabeltonne...
CCAAGAACCAGAAAAAATAGAGCTTTATGCAAATACTATTTTAATGCAATATCTCAATTCACAGCCGCTTCATTCTTCGCAAAAACTAATTAAAACAACTGAAGATGGAGCGCTCTTTTCATTTGAATTGTATCCAACTCCAGAATTTGATATGGCTATTTTAAGTTACGGATCACAAGTAAAGATACTCAAGCCCAAAACATACGTGACACGAATTAAAACCATTGTTTCTAACATCCTTGACATGTATCACTAAAGAATTGTATTTTTTCCGAATAAAAATGCGCTGTAATGCGAAGCAAAAAGATACTGTTTACATTTGATTACGAATTATTTTTAGGCGCTAATAGTGGCAGTGTTGAAGGCTGCATGTTGAAACCCACCAGCAAAGTCGTTGCCTTATTAGAAAAATTCGATTTACGCGGAATTTTTTTTGTCGACACTTTATATCTTGTTCGCTTGAAAGAAGTTGCCAGCAAATCAGCAAAAGCTGCGACAGATTTTAAACTGATTCAAAAGCAACTGGTGTGGCTTGTAAATAATGGGCATTGTGTTTATCCCCACATTCATCCACATTGGCTTGACGCAATCTATGACTCAGAATTAAATACTTGGAGTCTTCTGGATCTTTCTAAATACCGATTTCATTCCTTAACAGAACAAGAAAGGATAGACGCGTTTGATCAGTCCATGGATTGCCTTTCTGAAATACTTCGCGAATCAAGCATCCCATTTTCAATTAATGCGTATCGCGCTGGGGGGTGGTCAATTCAACCATTCGCTGATTTTTCGAACCTCTTTGATAAATACAATATTGTTGCAGATTTCAGTGTAATGGGCGGCAGCCGCAGAGACACCAACGCTTTGAGTTTTGACTTTAGCTCGATTCAGCCCAATTCTTCTCCTTACCGATTTAACACTCAGGTAGCGTCCAAATCACCGAACGGAAAATACCTGCAATTTCCCATTAGCAGCCTAGCTATGGAGGCTGACACCTTCGCCAATCGAATAATGAGAAAAGTTCTTTGGCGCATAAAGCATGGCCAAAATTATGGAGATGGGAAAGGAGTAAAATTCGTTAGTAATGGGGAATCGACAAAATATGATTTGCACATGGAAATGCTCTCTATTGAGCTACTAACTTTGCCTAAGCTGAGACAATACTGTTCCTTTATTAATAATAACGACTATGTTCAATTTATTAGTCATCCAAAAATGTTGAGTCCGCATAATCTACTGGTTTTTAAACGTCTTTTGTCTATTATGTCAGACATGTATCAAATAGAAAGTGATTGGCGAAAAATCACATTTTAAGCGTGAATCAATCCAATGACGTTTTTGTAAGTCCTGTTTTACTACGTAATTAGATTACGTACATGTGCCGCAAATTTGTATCGTGCAATTAATTCAAACGATATGAGTAAAGTAAAATCACTTCTTGAAAGAAGTTTAAAATTGGGGTACGAATCCGTTCACATTAACTATATAGTTTTTGAAAAAAATGATGATGGCCTCCTTCTAGAGTGCGAAATAGAAAAAAACAACAATCGATTCCACACAACCATTTGTATTGATTTTTACGAGCTCAATCGATTAATGGGCATCTTGTCTTCCGTTCATGAGCTAGACCTTTACGGATTAATCTCTGAGCACATTGTCTCCAACACCAATTCAATTTGTGAAGTTAACTTGATTAAAGAGCTAGGACACCCATTAACATTAAAAAACTACGCATTCAATACCATCAAAGCATTAAAAAGTGCATAAACCTCATTCCATGAACAATTTAGCAGCTTCAAGACCCAACCACAATATTCCAGAACTAGGTATTTTAACACGCGTTATGGACTTATCATCTTTCGACATGATATACATTTATCACCACCTTTCAAAAGGCGTTACTCTTGATTTAACCCGAGACAGCGCCCATTATTACAAAAGTGCTGTGCAGGTCTCCTTCAAAGGGTTTAAACTGGGTTATCTTCCTGAAAAGGTCAGCGCTATTGTATCTGCTCGAATGGATAAAGGTTTGGAATTAATCGCTAGAATAAAATCTATTGAGAAGTTAAAGTACTTGCCTCTAAAATCGCTGGATATTGAGCTTTTATTTTAATCTTTTTACGCAACCACCTCAACCAAAAGCGCATCTTCCGTTTTGATTACTTTTGTGAGCCCGTGTTTCCCAAGCCCCTTAATCCCTTTGTCCCACTGTTTGTTTGAAAGGCCCGAAGCTTCCTTCAAAGTGGTCAAGTCCATTGATCCCGATTTTGAAAGAATACTAAAAATAGATTTCTCATTTTCAGAGAGTTCAGGCCCTTTCTTACCTCCGAACACTTCAGGTTTCATTTGAGGGAAAAATAAAACCTCTTGAATTGATTGTTGATTCGTCAATAACATAACCAATCTATCTATCCCGATTCCCATTCCTGAGGTTGGCGGCATGCCATACTCTAATGAGCGCACAAAATCTAAATCAATGAACATGGCTTCATCGTCCCCTTTTTCCGAAAGCATTACCTGTTCTTCAAATCGTTCTTTTTGATCAATTGGATCGTTGAGCTCAGTGTAGGCGTTAGCCAGTTCCTTTCCATTGATCATGAGCTCAAAACGCTCGGTCAATTCTGGGTTGCTTCGGTGTTTTTTACACAGCGGAGACATTTCTACTGGATAATCTGTAATAAATGTAGGCTGTATATAAGAGCTTTCACATTTTTCTCCAAAAATCTCATCAATCAGCTTCCCCTTTCCCATGCTCTCATCAATCTCGACGTCAAGCTTCTTGCATGTCTCTCTAAGTTCTAACAAATCCATATTGCCTATGTCAATTCCGGTATGTTCCTGGATTGAGTCAAGCATCGAAATCCGTTTAAATGGTCTCTTAAAGCTTACTTCTTTTTCACCAATTTGTATCGAGGTTGTTCCCAGGACATCGATGCAAATTTTTTCAAGCATTTCTTCTACGAAATCCATCATCCATAGATAATCTTTGTAGGCAACATAAATTTCCATCTGAGTAAACTCAGGGTTATGCGTTCTGTCCATTCCCTCGTTCCTGAAGTCTTTTGCAAATTCATAAACACCGTCAAACCCACCAACAATGAGTCTTTTCAAATAAAGCTCGTTTGCAATTCGCAAATACAATGGCGTGTCTAACGCATTGTGATGCGTAACAAAAGGTCTCGCCGCAGCACCACCAGGAATTGGCTGAAGAATTGGCGTTTCAACCTCGATGTATTCTTTACTGTTTAGAAATTCCCGCATGGCAGAAATAATCTTAGATCTTTTTATAAACGTTTCCTTTACGGATGGGTTGACCACTAAATCCACATACCGCTGACGGTAGCGTGTTTCGGGATTAGAAAAAGCATCGTGAACAATTCCTTCTGAATCCACCTTTGGCAGCGGAAGCGGCTTAATGGATTTGCTTAATAGTTGAAATTCTTTAACCAAAACCGTAATCTCCCCAACTTGGGTTTTAAAAAGCTCTCCTTTTATTCCAAGAAAGTCCCCTAAATCAAGCAACTTCTTAAACACATCATTGTACATGGACTTGTCGTCTCCTGTACAGATCTCGTCTCTATTAAAATAGACTTGTATTCTGCCTTCTGAATCCTGAATCTCACCAAATGACGCCTTCCCCTGAACTTTCTTTCGCATTAATCTGCCCGCTAAACAAACCTTTTTCCCTTCAGAATAGTTATTCTTCATTTCGGCAGATAGCGCATCAACAGGATATAGGGCGGCGGGATACGGCTCTATCCCAAGTGCCCTTAATTTATTTAGAGATTCTCGCCTTTGTAATTCAATTTCAGAAAGTTCTTGACTCATTACTTAATTTATTGGGCTCAAAGATATTAATTTATCCTCGTTTTTATGATTAACCATATTGGTCATTGTACTTAATTCGTAACTTCGCTTGCTAAACAAATTAGTGCATGAAACTATTGATCGACCGTTTTCCCGAATTTCTTTCAGATGCAATTAGTATTGGAGAGGGTGCACAACTTTCACCTCTAACTAAAAAAATCAACAACATTGTAATAACTGGTCTAGGTGGATCTGGAATTGGAGGAACTATTATTTCTCAGTTAGTTGCCCACGAACTTAATGTCCCAGTCGTCATTCATAAGAACTATGGTATCCCCAATTTTGTTGATCACAACACATTACTGATTGGGTGCTCGTACTCGGGCAATACCGAGGAAACCCTGAACGCAATTGATGCAGCCAAATCAAAAGGAGCTCAAATTGCATGCATTACCTCAGGTGGGCAACTTGAAGCCCTAGCAAAAGACAATCAATGGAACTGCATCTTAGTGCCCGGTGGAAATCCACCTAGAGCCATGCTGGCATACTCCCTTACACAACTTTTTTTCCTTTTCGTTCATTACGGTCTGATTAACGGTAATTATCTAAGTCAAATAAAAACGGCACAAAAATTATTACTCGCCGAAAAAGAGTCTATTATCAATCTTGCCAAAACCATTGTAACGAAAATAAACGGAAAACGAATTGTGGCTTACGGTGATTCTGTTTTTGCTGGGGTTATCGAACGATTTAGACAACAACTGAACGAAAATTCTAAACAATTAGCCTGGCATCATGCCCTACCAGAAATGAATCATAATGAACTCGTTGGCTGGGGAGGGGGAGATGACAGCATTGCTGTTTTAATTTTCAGAAGCGATTTCGATAATCCTAGAACTAAAATTCGGATGGACTTATCCCAAAAAATCTTTAAAAATTACACCCCGACTGTCCTAGAACTAAATGCCAAAGGGGCCAATCACATTGAACAGGCCTTTTACCATATTTTACTTGGCGATTGGATTTCAATTCTTTTAGCAGAATCTAATGATGTAGACCCGGTTGAAATAAAAGTAATTGAATATCTAAAATCGGAATTAGCTAAAGTCTAATGCGAAAAGTACATTTTGAAGACTTGGGTCTCGTCGACTACAAAAAAGCCTGGGACTATCAAACCACAATTTTTCAAAAATCCATTGGTGTCAAAATTGATAAAAGAAAAAACCCCGGTAACGGTAACGAGACTCAAAACCACTTGTTGTTTTGTGAACACCCCCACGTGTATACCGTAGGCAACAGCGGCAACAAAGATCATTTATTACTGTCAGATGCCATTTTAAAAGAAAAAGGCGCTTCCTTTTATAAAATTAATCGTGGCGGAGACATTACCTATCACGGACCCGGACAAGTAGTCGCTTATCCCATTTTTGATTTGGATCACTTTTTTACCGACATTCATAAATACCTTCGGTTTCTAGAAGAGGTAGTCATTATTACACTTAAAGAGTACGGAATTATTGCGGATCGCCTACCTGGATTTACCGGAGTTTGGATTGAACCAAACATCCCTTCCCGTGCCCGGAAAATTTGTGCTATGGGCGTCAAATGTAGCAGGTGGGTAACCATGCACGGAATAGGTTTCAATGTCAATTCAGATTTGAACTATTTCGGTCATATTATTCCTTGCGGAATTGAGGGGAAACAAGTTACCTCTATGCAAAAAGAAATTGGAGAGACAATCAATCTAGACCATCTTAAAGCAGCACTAAAAACAAACTTTGCAAATGTGTTTGATTTCGATTATTATTAGATAAATGAAAAGTATAAAGCGTCTTTTGAAATGGCTTGTATCGATTACAGCTTTGTTGAGCTTTGGGCTTTGGGCTACTGGCTATGGCTACATTTTAAAAGGGGTATCCATGACCTACCTCGTTGGAAGAAGTGGGCCAGGCATAGATGAAAAAGATTCCTTTTTTAATGATACTCTCTTTGCCAGTGAAACCCCGTATTCTTGGAAGCATCCATCAACAAAGAACACTTCTACATTGTCCGCGTCTCAGCTAGAACAATTAGAAAGTATCCAAACAGCCTCTTTTCTGGTGATTAAAAATGAACGACTAATTTTAGAACAATATTGGAGCCATTTCAATAAAAACCACCCCACTAATTCTTTTTCTGCTGTTAAATCACTTGTTTCGTTACTAATCGGTATTGCTAAAGAAGATGGACTTATAGTATCATTAGACGAGCGCGTAGGCAAATACTTGGCTGAATTCAACACTGCTGGAAAAGAGCGAATTACAATAAGACATCTTTTAACCATGAGCTCTGGACTAGATTGGCACGAAAGTGGTGCTAATCCATTTTCAGACGCTGCAGGAGCCTATTATGGCAGCAATCTGGATCAATTAATAAGCAGCTTAACCGCTGTTGATGCTCCCGGGAAAGAATTCTCATATCAAAGTGGAAACACTCAAATATTGGGGCTTTTAATAGAGAAAATTACGGGAATGTCTATCGCAAAATATGCCGAGAAGAATGTTTGGAAAAAAATTGGAGCGGAGCATGACGCGTATTGGAATCTTGACAAAAAAGAAGGTCGTGCTAAGGCGTTCTGCTGCTTTTACGCTACACCAAGAGACTTCGCTAAGTTGGGTCAATTAATATTAAATAAAGGCGTGTGGAACCAACAGCAAATTGTGCCTGAAAAATACGTGGACAGCTGTTTTATTCCAGCAAATTTAAACTGTAATGATGAGCCTCTAATCAAATATGGTCTACACTGGTGGATTCTGAATTATAAAGGGTTCGATGTGCATTACGCCCGAGGAATTTCTGGTCAATACATTATCACAATACCTTCAGAAAAAATTGTCATTCTTCGCACAGGCTGGGAAAGAGGAACAGTAGATTCTGCCGGCCACCCTTCAGACATTTACAACTATATTAATATTGCACTTGGGCTAACTAGAGAAATGAATGCTTAAAGACATAGAAATACCAAAAGTTGAAGATATCGCCGTTGGAATAGTTCCAGAAACTAATGAGCTGGGTGATGAAATGTGGAATGTATACCTGGTTAATTTAAAGCCTGCAAAAATTGAAGGAGTTCTTGTGTCGTCGCGGGGTTATGGAAAAGTATTTGGTTCTAGTAAGAGAACGGCTACTTTTAGGCATTTTCTTGATGTTCTTGAAGGAAAAAGTTTTAAAAAAATTGAAGAGATTGTTCCTGAAGTGTTTGGTCTAAATAATGAATTTTGGGTGAGCTTTTATTTGAATCGAAAGATGTTTGATAAAAAATACATTTTTCTACCAGAGACGATTTCAGAAAAGCACTTTACAACAATTCCAATATTGGAAAAGCGGGGGGTACTCATAAAATAAAAAAACCAAAAACGATGTCCAATGAAATCTTAGTGCTCGATATTGAAACAACAGGCTTAGATCCAAAAACTGATTTTATCTTGGAATTAGGCATGGTCGAATTAGACCTGAACTCAGGTAGAATAACAGTGCTTTTTGATCAGGTTTTTAAGGACCCCAAATTAACCGCTAAACATAGAAGTTCTTGGATCTTTGAAAATGGATTTATGCAAATCGATGAAGTGCGTAATGCGCTACCACTATCGGAATATTCAACTGGAATTCAAGAAATCTTGAACCGGTATTGCGGCCGAATTACGGCTTGGAATAGGGATTTTGATAGCTCATTTTTAAAAACTCGTGGTTTCGATTTAGGTCCGGACATCCATTGTCCGATGAAAGAAAGTGTCAACTACTTCAAGCTACAAGGCCCCTATGGATACAAGTGGCCAAAAGCACAAGAGGCGTGGGATTTTTTATTTCCTGAAACTCCTATGGTAGAACTCCATCGTGGTCTGGCAGATTCTAAAATGGAGGCCGGGATTATTTATGAGTTATATCAACGGCGGGTTTACAAGCCTTTTTTAGTTTAATCATGCGGTTTGAGTTTTTGCTTCTTGTTCTTGTTTTAATGTGCTCTTGTGAAGAAATACAAACTGATGCGCCCCCCGTCCATTCTCCAAACTGGCTAGGAAATCATGTCCTTGACCTTAGCTTAGGAGACACAATAACTCCTTCTCAACAAAGAAGCTACCTCTCTAAACATGGGTTAATCCATATTAACGCTGATCAAATGGCTATCATATCTCAAATTGAAGCTCAATTTTGTGTGGACGCCGAAAGCCCTCTTAACTACAGCTCCGTTCAAGAGTATTACAACAAATTATTTGAGGGAGAAGAAGTTGATGAAGACTGGAGTCATTGGAGTTTTTCGAATAATCATAATGTTCCAGGTGGGCTCTTCCTTTTTAGTAAGGACACAACTTGTCTTGAAATTATTACTTATTTAGCCAAACAGAAGTGATTTCACCCCGTAGATGCTGAATTTGGTCTAAAAAGTGAGAAGTCAACGGCTTGAATTTTTGTATACTGTACGCATTACATTATCTTAACTCGCCATTCTACAAGAAAAATGGGTAAGACACCTTTACTCGAAATAAAAAACCTAGTTACCGAATTTCACACGGAAGATGAAATTATTCCTGCTGTGAACAACGTTAGCTTTACTCTTCACAGGGGGGAAACCATTGGGATAGTCGGCGAATCTGGATCTGGAAAATCAGTTACTTCTTTATCCGCTATGGGCCTAATTCAATCCCCTCCAGGTAAAATTGTTGCTGGCAATATCCAATTGCATTCTACGTCAGGAGTGGTTGATTTAGCGAATCTACCCAATAGTGAAATGCGTAAATATCGTGGCAACGAAATTGCCATGATATTTCAAGAGCCCATGACTTCTTTAAACCCCGTTTACACTTGCGGAAATCAAGTTGTTGAGGCAATTAAATTGCACCAAAAGGGGGGGGTTAATGCAAAAGAAAAGGCATTACAGTTATTCAGGGAAGTGAAGCTTTCTAGACCCAATGAAATCTTCAAAAGCTACCCTCATGAAATTTCAGGAGGACAAAAACAACGCGTTATGATTGCCATGGCAATGAGCTGCGAACCTTCTATTTTGATTGCAGACGAACCAACTACGGCATTAGATGTTACGGTTCAAAAAGAGATTCTTGAGCTCATGAATGAAATGCAATACAAAAAGAAAATGGGCATTTTATTCATAACCCATGATCTTGGCGTCATTGCTGAACTGGCCGATAAGGTCATTGTTATGAATAAGGGCAGAATTGTTGAATCAGGAAATGTCCTTGATATTTTCTCCAACCCACAACATCCATATACAAGGGGTTTATTGGCTTGCAGGCCAACGTTAAAAAGGAGACTAAAGTCATTACCCACTACTAGCACTTTTATGACTCAAAATAATGATGGAAGCATAGTAGAAATCACTGATGATGTTCAAAGTGTTTTAGATAAGCTTGAATTATCCAATGAGCAAGTCGCCAATCGGATCAAACATGTACTATCCCAACGAACCATCCTTAAAGTGCAGGACCTCAAGACTTATTTTCCGATAAACAACAATTTTTTCGGAAAACCAAAAAGATGGTTGCGCGCAGTCGACGGTGTTTCATTCGAAGTTTTTGAGGGTGAAACTCTTGGTTTAGTTGGAGAATCTGGATGTGGCAAGACAACATTAGGTAGGACGATATTGCGCCTGATTGAACCAACAAGTGGCAGTATTCAATATGATGGTATAGAGATCACCGAGCTCTCTCAAAGTGACCTAAGAAAAATGCGGAAAAATATTCAAATTATTTTTCAAGATCCGTACTCTTCTCTTAATCCCCGGATGACTATCGGAGCAGCAATTATGGAACCAATGCGGGTTCATGGCATATTCGATAACGATGTAGATAGAAAAGACTACGTGATTGCTTTACTAAAAAGGGTAAGCATGAAAGAGGCCCATTTTTATCGTTATCCTCATGAGTTTTCTGGCGGCCAAAGGCAGCGAATTTGTATTGCACGAGCACTTGCAGTAAAGCCCCGCTTTATTATTTGTGACGAATCTGTTTCGGCGTTGGATGTAAGTGTGCAAGCAGAAGTATTAAACCTCTTAAATGAGCTAAGAGATGAATTTGGACTAACCTATGTTTTCATTTCACATGATTTATCTGTTGTCAAATACATGAGTGATCGCATGATTGTTATGAATAAGGGGAAGGTTGAAGAAATAGGCATTGCAGATGAAATATATGCAAATCCAAAAAATGCCTACACTAAAAAGCTTATTGACTCTATCCCTAAAGGCGAAATAGAGGACATTAAAGCGCATCTGAAAAGAAAAGAAGAAAGACAAATAGTTATCTAGCAATTCACTATTATTTGTTGGCTAATTCACTGGGGCTTTTTCGCAGCGTCGTAGTCGGGGCGTTCTATGTATGATTCAAAGATTGCCCAGTGTTCTTCCTCAAAACGAGGGTGTGTAATCGAGAACCAGTAGGCCTCTTTTGTCATTCCATCCCAATGAATCATGTTCCTTTTGTATTGAATAGCCTGTCCCATATTGAGGCTCACAAATAAGGCACATATAACGGTGACAACAATAGCCATCGTGGTCTTATTAAAACAGGCAGAAATAAGTGCCGCTAATGGAAATGCCAGTAACGGATAATAATGCACCATAGAGCGCATACCAAAACTACCACCGTACCACCAAGACCACCAACTAGAAAACACATAAATTGCAATTACTATTATGAACGGCACAAGCAGCGACAACTCTTTCGCTTTTCCTCTAAGAAAAACAAGGCCTGCTAGAGCAAGCGCCATCATCGGCGTGTAAAGTAGCCAGCCTTTTCGATAGCTAAATAAAAATTCAAGAATGTGAGGCGACGTAAAAAAGAAACGCTCGTCACTACCATAGGAAAAGAAAAAATAATTCCCCGTTTGTATTTTCCAAAAAAGAAGCTGAGGAACCAACGGCACGATAAACATTGCTAAAGAAATTATAATTCTCCATTTTTGTCGCCAAAAGAAGTTTATTTTCTCTTTGAATAGGCCAACACTCGTGATTCCATACAATAAGGGCACCATCACAATTAAACCCGCAGTGGGCCTTACCAAAACAGCAAGGCCGCTAAGAAAAGAAACGACTAACAGTGGTTTAATTTTTCCTGTTGCGTGCCACCTTAAAGATTGATAAATGATAACCGAAAAGAGCATGAATAAATACGAATGAGGCATCTCAGCATGACCAAGCGTATAATAAAGCAAGTTCGTTCCAAGAAAGACAAGAGCACATGTAATTACGGTCGTAAACTCATTAAAAAATTTCAATAATGACTTTGCTAGAAATAGCATTCCTAAAAGAAAATAAAATATCGTGCCGAGCCGAATACACAAGACGTACGGGTAAGAATATCCATCACGAGAATACTTACTGTGTTTTGCCCAATAATCACCCACTAAAAAAAATGGTGTGTTCATTAGAGCCAGACCCATCGTGACTTTTGGGACTTTTTTTCCATATGCTGTTGGCATCAGCCAATAGCTATGATCAAATTTAAATTCAAGATCGTCGTAAATAAAATAAGCTGGCAAGTAGCTATAATATTGGTCTACATCCTCTAAAAAATAATCCTCTTTACCCCTAGAGTCCTTATAAGTATCTTGGAGAATCCATGTAAATAGAATTAGCGCCAGGAAAGACAATTTTAAAAAGGGTCTTTTATACAGCTTTGCCCACATTATTTTTTTGACCAAATATTGTACTTGTGAATACACCAAATTGCTCTAAAACCATCTTTCCATCCAATCTTTTTCCCCTCCTCATACGTTCTTCCGTAATAAGAAATTCCAACTTCATAAATGCGAACTCCTGGAACTCGAGATAATTTTGCTGTCACTTCTGGCTCAAAACCAAATCTAGCTTCGCGTAAATTTAGGCCTTGTACAATGTCTGTTCTCATCAATTTATAGCAAGTCTCCATGTCTGTAAGATTCAAGTTCGTATACATGTTGCTGAGTCTCGTTAAGAATTTATTGCCGAGCGAATGCCAAAAAAATAGAATTCTGTGTGGGTTTCCACCCATAAACCGAGAACCATATACCACGTCTGCAAAACCAGATAAAACAGGCTTCAAAAGATGATTATATTCCTCTGGATCATACTCAAGGTCTGCATCTTGGATAATCAGGTATTCGCCCGTTGCAAGCTCAATTCCTTTGTGCAGCGCCGCCCCTTTCCCCATATTCGTTGGCTGTTTAAATAGCCTAATGTTCAAGCCAGGTTTATCAAGCATGTATTTTTCCAGTGTCTCCCTAGTGCTGTCAGTTGAACAGTCGTCAACTATGATAATTTCTTTCGCAATGTCATTTGTCAAACAAACCTCATCCACCTTATTGAGAATAAGATGAATTGTTTTTGCCTCATTGTAGGCCGGAATTACTATGGATAACTTATTAATCATTAGGCAAGCAAATATAAAATATAATTTAACGCGATGATTTTCCTTTGAAAATCATTGTTTGGCCAGTTAGATCAATATTAGGACTACAATTAATTGGTAGCAAGTTGTATCTGTTATTACCTTCGCAAAAGAAATGAAAAGATTCGCGGTATTTTACTTCTTGCTCATATTGTTTAATCCATTTTGCTGCACCAATAATAAATCAAACCCTGAAGCAGCATCTATTCATGTCGACAGTAAGTCGCACATCTTGTTGACTGAGAATAATAGTAGTTCGCTCGCTCAGGACTCGAGCTATACGCAAGGTGTAACTGCCGTCGATTTAAATGGTGATTATTTTCCTGAGATCTTTGCAACTAACAGCTGGACAAACGACAAAAACTTTTTTTATCTAAATGACAATGGGACGTTTAAAAAAGATGCGAGATTTTCTTTTGTTAATGATCGCTTAAATGCGAATGGTGCGTGTTGGGGTGACTTTACACGAAACGGACAGCTTGATCTAGCCGTGGCGAACGTCAATAATGCCCCCAACCAAGTTTTCGTAGCCCTTGGAGACACTTTTATAAAGAAAGATCTTCCACAAAATGATGCGATTAATAATTGGACTTACGGGATGACCTGGGTAGATGCAACAAACTCTGGCTTTTTAGATCTATATGCTGTGAACTATAAAAACCAGCCCAATGTTTTCTATAAAAATATCAATGGCCAGCTTATTGAATCACCAAATCATGTTTTGTCCATTGGCGCGCACTCATCTCTAAACGCGGTATGGAGTGATCTTGACAATAACGGTTTCTTAGACGTAATTATTTCCGGTGAAAATCGGAATTACATTTTCAAAAATTTGGGAGGATACAAATTCGAACAACTTACAGACTCACCTATCGTTGAAGCTGGCACATTTTCATACGGATGCTCGGTTGGTGACTACAATAATGACGGAGCTATGGATTTATTCTTTACCAATTGGGATAGTCCAAACCACTTGTATAGAAATACAGGCAATTGGCAGTTTGAAAAAGTAACCGATGCTGGACTCTCTGATTTACCAAGTAAAACCGAGGGGTCTTGTTGGGGCGACTTTGATAATGATGGTTGGATTGATTTAGCTGTAAGTAATGACGGAGCAAACTACTTATATCGAAACTTCTCGGGACAATATTTTGAGCTCACCCCATTAAGTGGCTTTACAGATACGAGCATCAATTCAAACGCATTGATCTTTTTCGACTCAAATCGCAGTGGGTTTCTGGACCTGTATGTAGCCAACGGAGGTAATCAAAAAAATCAGTTTTTCAATAATGGAGGAAACGAAAATAATTGGGTCAAAGTTCACCTGAAGGGACGAAAAAGCAACAGCTCTGCAATTGGGAGCAAAGTCCTTGTGTGTACAAAAAGCACAAAGCAAACTCAAGAGGTTAGCGCACAGTCGGGCGGTGGTTGTGGCGGTCAAAAACCATTAACATTGCACTTTGGTCTTGGGCAATCCGAAAAAATAGATTCAATCAGGATTCACTGGTCTTCTGGTAAAGTTCAAAGTATGTACAACTTGCATTCGAAGCAATTAATTGAAGTGCTAGAGATTGATTGATTAAGCCGGTAGACTCCTTATTCTTCAATTACCATTTCAGGTATTTCACCCTCTATTAGAAGTTTGCCAGAGGTCGCTGCAATTATTTCATCTACGCTTACACCTGGAGCCCGCTCAATTAACTTAAATCCTCCTTCTGGCAAAATATCTAGCACAGCCAGGTTCGTAACCACTTTTTTAATGCAGCTAACTCCCGTTAGTGGTAATGTGCAATTGGGCAGCAATTTTGATTCTCCCTTTTTGTTGGTATGCATCATTGCAACAATAATGTTTTCAGCTGAGGCCACTAAATCCATTGCGCCACCCATTCCTTTAACCATTCGTCCTGGAATTTTCCAATTCGCTATGTCACCATTTTCAGAAACTTCCATTGCACCGAGAACCGTGAGTTGGACATGCTGGCCTCTAATCATTGCAAAACTCAATGCAGAATCAAAATAAACTGCACCGGGCAGCGCGGTAATGGTCTGCTTTCCCGCATTAATTAAATCTGCGTCTTCATCTCCATCATATGGAAACGGCCCCATTCCCAAAATTCCATTTTCCGATTGAAATTCTACTTCAATACCTTGCGGAATATAATTAGCAATTAAAGTAGGAATTCCGATTCCTAAATTAACATACCAACCATCTCTCAGTTCTTGTGCTATTCTTTTAGCAATACCCTTCTTATCTAGTGCCATTTCTATCCTTTTATTCGAACCGTTCGTTGTTCAATTCGCTTTTCGTATTTCTCTCCCTGAAAAATCCGTTGCACAAAAATACCAGGAGTGTGAATTTGATTGGGGTCCAACTGCCCAGGCGCTACAAGTTCCTCAACTTCAGCAATGGTAATTTTACCAGCGCTTGCCATCATTGGATTGAAATTTCGGGCTGTTCCCTTATAAATTAAATTCCCTTGCGTATCTCCTTTCCAAGCTTTAACAATGGCAAAATCTGGTTCAAATGCTTTTTCCAGAACGTACATTTTACCGTTGAACTCTCTTGTTTCTTTTCCTTCAGCAACCTCAGTACCAAAACCCGCAGGCGTGTAGAATGCAGGAATTCCTGCTCCAGTTGCTCTGCATCTTTCTGCTAGTGTTCCTTGAGGAATCAATTCAACGTCTAGTTCTCCGCTTAGCATTTGCCTTTCAAATTCATCATTCTCACCAACATAAGAAGAGATCATTTTTTTTATTTGCCTTCCCTGAAGTAAAAAACCTAGACCAAAATCATCTACTCCTGCATTATTTGAAATACACGTTAAGTCATTGATCCCTAAATTAACCATTTGAGCAATGCAATTTTCAGGTATGCCACAGAGTCCAAACCCCCCTAACATTATTGTCATTCCGCTTTCTAAACCCTCACACGCTTCTTTTACGTTGGCTACGACTTTATTCATCTTTCTTTTTTAAAATTCACCATAATATTCCTCTTCTGCACCATCAATTTCCTCCTCATAATCAAAATCAGCGTCTTTGTTTGACCTGTATTTCCTACAATCTAACTGAATGTCTAACATTCCCGTTGGCTTTTCGAAGTCTAATTTTGATACATTTAAAGTAGAGTCTTCGTATACTTTATTCATGTAATAGCCCCAAATCGGAAGTGCCATGTTGGTTCCCATGCCCAGCTTCAAACTTCTAAAGCGTATGGCCCGATCCTCTCCACCGACCCAAACCCCTGCAACGAGGTCTGGAGTGAGTCCCATAAACCACCCGTCCGATTGATTTTGAGTAGTGCCGGTTTTTCCTGCAATGGGATATTTAATCCCCGCATAAGGCCTGTTTTTCTTACGTCCACGAATTCTTATTGCCGTTCCCGCCACTGCATCCTTATATGGATGCCGAACTCCAGCTGTAACTCCTTTCATCATGTTAAGAATCGTATAGGCAACGTCCGGTTGCATGGCTTCGGTTATCTCTGGGCGAGCTTCAAAAAGCACCGTGCCATTTTTATCTTCAATTCTTGTAATGAAAATGGGCCTGATATAATTCCCTTTATTAACAAATGCGCCCATCGCTCCAACCATGTCGTAAATAGACAGATCAAACACACCAAGAGCCATCGAGGGTACAGGTAGTAATGAAGCCGTGTCTAATCCAAGCCCCCCTACAAAATCCAGTACTTTTTGAGGGTATTGGATCTGTTTCATTACCCCTGCGGTAATGTTATTCATTGAAGCAGCCAAGGCATAGTTTATTGGTGTTGGTAGCCCATCGTATTGCCCGTCAGAATTATTGGGGCACCAAGGCTCCATTCTGCCGTTTCCTACGGGCACATCAATGCAATACTCTATATTGGGAAACTCCTGACAAGGCTCAATTAGCTTGTTTTGAATTGCTGTCGCATATACAAATGGCTTAAAAGTAGAGCCGACCTGCCTCCTTCCTTTCTTCACCATGTCGTATTTAAAGTGTCGGTAATGGGGCCCGCCAACCCAGGCTTTGATATATCCCGTGCTCGGGTCAATAGACATCATGCCAGCGCGAAGAAAACTTTTGTAATAGCGTATGGAATCCATAGGTGACATTACGGTATCTTTTTCAAATCTTTTTGACTTCCAGTCGAAGACTTTCATGGGGCCTGGCGTATTCAAAACCAAATCAATCTCTTCTTCAGTTCTAATCGCACTGTTGTGTCCACAATGATAACAACTAACGTGGGGCTTCCCGTCTTTCATGTAACGTCTTAAATATCGTTTCGGACGTTGGCAATTCATACAAACTGTACCCGAAAGCTGCTTGTAATACATGGACCGACGCTTAGACTGTTCCATAATCGTATCTATTTGTCCCGCACTTAAGTCGTCAGAGAATGGAGGTCTTTTCCACTTTGCATTGTTCTTGAAGAATTGATCCTGAAGCTCAGACTTCAAATGCTCCTGCACAGCCCATTCGGCATATTCTTGATGCCTGGAATCAATGGTTGTATGTATTTTCAAACCATCTGCGTACAAATCAAAAGGTGCGCCATTAGGTTTTGCGTACTTAAACTTTCTCAATTCAACTTTGACTAAGTCCTCCACGTCTAGGATTCTTACCTTGAAAAACTTAGCCGCTGAAGTCGTGTCCGTCATTAGCGTTATCGATTGAAAGTTTTTTGTTTCTACAGCTTCTTTCAAGTTAAACCTGAGTGGTTTACCGTCTTCTAAATAATGCCAGTCCGAATCATAATAACGTTGGTTTTCTGCAACTATTCCAAGCGTATCAATAATCCAAAGATGGTGTTCTGATTGTCGAAAAAGTTTTGATGTTTCTGCCCTTAAGGATTCTCGAAAATATGCTCCAATTCCATCCTGATGATCCACTTTCGTAAAACTTAGGCCAAGCGGTATGTCTTTGTTGGCGTTATATTCTGCACTATCAATAAACCCATTTTTAACCATTTGTCCCAATACAACCATCCGTCGATGCTTGACCGTGTCTGGTCTTCTCAATGGATTAAAAAGGCTGGGGTTTTTAGCCATGCCGACAAGCATAGCAGCCTCATGCAGTTTTAAAGAGTCTGGGGTTGTATTAAAATATACCCTGGCTGCAGATTTTATTCCAATAGCGTTATTCAAAAATTCAATTGTATTAAAATAGTTCGTTATTATTTCGTTTTTTGAATAGCTTCTTTCCAGCTTCGAGGCAACAATCCACTCCCAAAATTTTCGTTTGGCAAACGCTATTTTACTTCCCTCCTCTATCCCGCTATCCCGCGGAAAAAGTTGTTTTGCTAGTTGCTGAGAAATCGTGCTTCCCCCGCCCTGATTCTTATCTCCAGAAATCATACCCTTGACTACCCTGGCGGTTGCTCGAAAATCTACTCCGCTGTGTTCTCGAAAGCGCTCATCTTCCGTCGCAATTAATGCATTGATGAGATTGTCTGTTAGTTCGTGGTACCGAACAGTCGTTCGATTTTTTCTAAAATACCTCCCCATTTCAACATGATCTGATGTGAAAATGGTAGAAGCCAAAAGGCTTTTCGGATTTTCCAGCTGTTCAAAAGAAGGAATCTCTGAACTAGAAATCCAAATCATAGAAATTAATCCATAAGTTGGAGACAAGAGGCCCAACCAAAGCAGCACAATTATGACCCTTTTCTTCCTCCTAGAAAGTACTTTTCTTTGACGGTTATTCAACTCAAGCGGGTCTTGAAACTCTTTTTTTCTTGTTGTCTCTTCCATTTCTAATAATTGATAAAAGTAACAAATAATCGCCTTGTAAAGTGTCAATAAGAACTACCAATTTGGCTCAACCTCTTCACATTCAATTACCGTAGGTATTCCGGCTGAAGGTGGCTGAAAATCCCCTTTTGAAATTGCAACCTTTTTATTGGTGTATGCCGCTTTCATGTAGTAGCCCCAAATTGGCATTGCCATTCGTGCGCCTTGGCCAATTGTCCCAGAATTAAAATGTATGATCCGATCGTCATTTCCTACCCATACTCCAGTAACGAGATCTGGCGTATGCCCAATAAACCATCCGTCAGATCCATTTTGAGTGGTTCCTGTTTTTCCAGCAATTGGGTTCTTAAACCCCCCGTATTCCGGCTCCCATCGCAACCTTCTTGCAGTTCCACCTTCTTTTCCAGAATAAGAATTAACGACCCCTAATGCACATTTCATCATTTTTAGAACGTCAAAGGCGGAAGTGGGAGAAATTATGGGAACCTGCCTTGGAAGGGCGTCAAAAAGTACCTTTCCATTTCGGTCCTCAATTCTTACAATCATAATGGGCTCGTTATATATTCCATTATTTGAAAATATGCAATGCGCAGAGGTCATTTCCAGTGGTGACAAATCGCAAACCCCAAGGCCTAGAGCAGGAACCGTTTGAAAAGATGAATTAGATAGTCCCATTTTGTCAAAAAGGCCTTTTACCCATTTGTTTGTGCCACCACTTTCCTTAATTATTTTAGCTGTGATTGGGTTTTTAGAAGCTCCAAGCGCATAATAAACAGGCATCGGCAAACCGTCAAAACCAGATCCTTTTGGACACCACTGCTTAACCTCTCTACCATATGGTATGTCCAGGCAATATTCTATGTTGGGAAATGTTGTGCAAACATTGATTATTCCGTGTTCAATGGCTGCGCCATAAACAAATGGTTTTATTGTCGACCCAACTTGCCTTCTCGCATTGGATACATAATCGTATTTAAAGTGCTTGTAGTCTGGCCCACCTACCCAAGCCTTAACCAGCCCTGTTCGAGGCTGTATTGAAACCAACCCTGTTTTAAGTATTTTTTTATAGTGATACAAACTATCAAGAGGGCTCATGTTGACTCTGGTCTCCTTGTTACTTCCGGCCCAATCAAATATTTTCATAGAGATTTTTTTGCTAAAAATCTTATTGATTTGTTTTTCCGAAAGGCCCTGTTTTTTTAACTGCTTATAACGTGGTGTTTTTTCAATTGCTTTGCGAATATTTCTGTCACGCTGTTCACGTGTTGTCTCGTCTCCATATGGCGAATGCTTTTTGCTCAAATTATCTTTTTGGAACGCCGGTTGCAAATACGTGCCAAGGTGCTTGGCAACCGCAGCTTCTGCATGTTTCTGCAATTCATAGTCTAGCGACGTAAATATTTTTAGCCCGTCTCGATAAATATTATATGGATTTCCAGCTGGGTCAAGCGTTCCGGTATTGGTCAGAATCCTTTGAACCTCTTTCTTCACGTAGCCCCTAAAGTAAGCCCCCACGCCCGTATTTTGAGTTTCGGGACGATAATCAATTCGTATGGGTTCCTTTTTTAGGCTCTCTAATTTCGCTTTATCAAGAAGTCCGTTTTTTGCCATCTGCTGGAGTACCGTATTTCTCCTTTGTAAAGCATTTTTGGGATTCATTTTAGGGTTATAAATTACCGGACTTTTCGCCATTCCTACCAATGTGGCTGCTTCACTAATGGTGAGCTCTTTTGGTGTTGTATTATAATAAATTCGTGCTGCGGATTTGATTCCTACAGCGTTATACAAAAAATCAAATTGATTGAAATACATGGCAACAATTTCCTTTTTTGTATAACGCCGTTCGAGCCTTGCAGCAATAACCCATTCTGCTAATTTCTCGTTTACTCTCGCCCACTTATCTCGAGAAGGCATCTCGTGAAACATCATTTTAGCTAATTGTTGTGTGATCGTTGATCCTCCTCCTTTGTTTTGCCCCAATAATTGTCCCGAAATCGCCCTTAGCAGCCCCCATCCGTCCACCCCAGAGTGACTGTAATACCTCTCGTCTTCGGTGGCTACGAGCGCATTAACTAAATTTACCGAAAGCTCCTGGTACGCAACATTGCTTCTGTTGTCAACGAAAAATGTTCCCAAGATCTTTTCACCGTCAGCGTATAATGTTGAGGCCTGATTGCTTACGGGGTTTTCCAAAAGCGCATAATCTGGCAATTCTTCTGCGGGGATAGTAAACATCAGAATGGCTATCAAAATAAAAGGCGAAAATACAACCAGCCATGTTCCAATTAAGAGCCTTCTTTTCCATTTGCCCGAGAGTATAGGTTCTTTGCTTTTGCCCTTCGATCCAGTGCTTGGTTTTTCTTTTAATTGGCTGGTTTTATTTCTTGAAGATGCTTTTTGCTTCATTTCAGCATCTAAAATACGAAGACTAACTCTTTAATCGCAACGCTCATTTATTGATTATAAACGAAATTTGGTTAATTGCTAGTGGTCTTCTATTATTCGTCTACCTCTTGAATTCTAAAGCCAATGTCGGTTATGTCTTCAATCGACTCTACTCGCATGGCCTGTTCAAATGATGCCTTGTATTTGCCTAGAAATGGGAATCTCGTATTTGTCTTAAAAAGATAGCTTCCATCTCGCATATTTCCTGATCCCTTTCCAAGCCATCTTCCTTGTGAATCTTGAAGCAAAAACTCTAGAGTATCCCTATCATACATACCCATTGGTAATTCAAATTTTAGAAACACCCAAAGATTCTTCCACTCATATGTTTTGGCGTGTCGAATATTAAAAAACAGGTCATATCTCTGCAGCGTGTCTTTAATCTCAAATTCAAAAAACGGGACATTTGATTGGTGCCAGTTCTCATCTGGTATGGTAATATACTCTTCGTAATAGGGTTGTTTTCCAGTACAAGCAATCAGACTTGATAAGATTAGCCCTATAAAAATCTTTAGCCCTGGCCTATTTGTTCTTCTTTTGTCGTTTTGCATTAGTCTTTTGTTCTGGGCTCGATTTTTGATTCGAATTTGTCCCTTTCCGCTTGCTCGTAATTAGGTTTTTTTTGTTGCTATTCGGCGAATTAGATTTTCGCCTTTTATTTTTATTTCCCCTCTTTTTCCCTTTCGACTTGTTAAATTTACCATCAAACCGCGTCAATTCATCTTGACCTACAACATTTTCGTACTGAGGCTCCATAATTTCAGGCTCAAAATGAATGAACTTATCCAGATTTTGTGGCTTTTTGCCAGACTTATTAAGTGCGATGATTTCTTTTACTCGATCAAGGTGAAGCTGAACCAATTTTCCACCACCACGATCTTCACTTAACCAATACCACATCTGTTTTTTAAAAAGATCCGTTTTTTGATGTACAGCAGCACCTTCCTTTGTTTCTAGTTTGGTATTTGCACTAGGAAAATCTTTATATGCTTCCAAATACATATCAAGCTCATAATTCAAACAGCACTTTAATTTTCCGCATTGTCCCGCCAATTTTTGTGGATTCAAGGACAGCTGCTGGTATCTTGCAGAAGAAGTGGATACAGATCTAAAATCCGTTAGCCATGTGGCACAGCAAAGCTCTCTCCCGCATGACCCGATCCCTCCCAGTCTCCCAGACTCCTGTCTTGCTCCAATCTGTCTCATTTCAATCCTGATTCGAAACTTATCCGCCATCACCTTTATGAGCTCCCTAAAATCTACTCTGCCGCTTGCTGTGTAGTAAAAAATGGCTTTCGTATTGTCTGCTTGGAATTCGACGTCAGAAATTTTCATTTCTAATTTTAGCTGTATTGCCATCTTGCGAGCTTCATGCATGCTTTCATATTCGCGCGCTCTTGCCTTTTTCCATTTATCAAGGTCTTCGTGCGTTGCCAGCCTTATAATTTGTGGTAACTCATGGTTCTTTGCTGTGATTTTCTTTCTGCTCATTTGCACTTTTACCAATTCACCCGTTAAGGTTACAACCCCAACGTCATAACCAGGACTAGCCATAACAGCAACAGTATCTCCAGCTTGGAAATATACTTTCGTAAGATTCCTGTAAAAGCTTTTGCGGCCGTTTTTAAATCGTATTTCTAGGACATCAAAATGACCTATGCCCTCCGGCAAATCCATATTAGAAAGCCAATCAAAAACTTCTAATTTATCGCAGCCTCCAGTAGCACAAGTTCCGTTGTTCTTGCAGCCTTTGGGGGTTGAACCACTATTCTTATTTGCACAAGACGCACAGCCCATGGTATAGTGTTGTTTGAATTAACCTGTTATTGATGGTTGTAAATATAAATTATTTGCTCTTCAATGTAATTACTTCGCGATAATTCTACCTTTTTTAGCTCATCAAAATGTCAAGGAGCGGAACATTAATTGTTGTTTTGACTGTGAAATTTATTTTCTGAGAAGTCTAATCACCTTTATTGACAAATCAGTAAATAGAATTTTTGGATTGGCATTACGTTCTATGTGATAGTGGGCTTTATTAAATGCTTCGGTTAACTGCAAAACATTATTATGATTAATAAACTTTGCAAATTTTAATAAAAACGCGCGCTCTTCTCCTTGCAGGCTAACCATTTGCATGTCTGTGTAATTTCCCAACATGCACTGTCTTGCCATGTGCAAACAAAAAAGTAAAAACTGTTTTTGATGCTCTCTTCCCAGGCCAGCGATAGTCTCAGACCAATTAAATGTTTCCAGAACTTTCTTTTGATAACAAAGCCGCATCCAGGTCTGAAAATGATTAAAATACATGAGTTCATTATCCGAAGTGCGCAACTGTCTTTTTACTCGTAAATAAGATCCCTCAGCTAAATTGACAACGGACCTAGCCCTTCCTCTGTCCAGCCCTTCTTTTCCAACCAGATATTCTGTTAATTCCTCGTCGGGGATTCGATTAACTTTAACCAATTGTGTTCTTGATACAATCGTCTTTAAAAGTTGGTCTTGATCTGTGGATGTAAGTATAATCACCGTTCCATTTGGCGGCTCTTCGATTAATTTTAACAGTTTATTGGAGGCCTGGGAATTGAGTAGGTCTGCTCTCCACATAATCAACACCTTCAGTCCACCTTCAAATGATTTCAGCGCTAATTTTTCACTAATTGATTTTGCTTCACTTGCAGGAATAATGGGTTGGCTATTGCCTATGTCACACTTGTCGTTCCAGTCTTGAATGTCAAAATATTGGTTTTCAGCTAATTGCCCTTGCCACTCTTTGAAATATGTATGTGATGTTTCCTTTTTATTCTTAACCGTCTTGAAAGGAAAAGAAAAATGCAGGTCAGGGTGATTGTAAGACTCTACCCGCTGACAAGAAGCGCATTTTCCACACGAGTCTCCTTTTTCCTTTTGTTCACAGAATAAATACTGCGCATAGGCAATTGCTAAGGGAAGCGGGCCATATCCATCAGCACCGCAAAAGAGCTGCGCGTGAGGGATTCGTCCACTGTCCACATTTGCAGATAGTTTTAATTTTAGCCTCTGATGTCCCGGTAACGATGAATATTGCATTTAATCTTGCTAAAAATAGTGATTTATCTGTCCTCAGGTTTATAAAATTGTCGATTAAAAGTAAATTCGCGCTATGGCTAAAATAGATACGTACAATTTTTCTAAAAAACGTGCTTTAGTGCGCGTAGATTTTAATGTTCCTCTAGATAAAAATACTTTGGAAGTTATGGACGATACTCGAATTAAAGCGGCCGTTCCGACTATAACTAAAATTTTAAACGACGGAGGGTCGGTAGTGTTAATGTCTCATTGTGGGCGCCCTAAAAGTGGCCCTGAAAATCGATTCTCTTTAAAACATTTGGTAGGAACCGTTGAACAATTAGTTGGTGCTAAAGTGCATTTCTCAGAAGAAATCGTAACGGAAAAATCTTTTGAAAAATCCAGCAATTTGCCCATTGGTGAAGTTCTTCTTCTCGAGAACTTGAGGTTCGACCCTAGAGAAAAGGCCGGCAATATTGAATTTTCAAAAGCACTTTCAAAACACGGTGACGTGTACGTAAATGATGCCTTCGGCACGGCGCACAGAGCACACGCCTCCACTTCTGTCATAGCCAAAGAGTTTCCAGAAGATAAAATGTTTGGGTATTTAATAGAAAAAGAAATTGAAAGTGTTTCAACATTGATGAAATCCGGCAATCGACCAGTTGCCGCAATAATTGGGGGAGCAAAAGTTTCTTCAAAAATTAATATCATCGATAATCTGTTGGAAAAAATTGATATTTTAATCATCGGGGGGGGAATGACTTACACTTTTGCCAAGGCTCAAGGCGGAAATATTGGAGACTCCGTTGTTGAAGATGATCACATAGAAACGGCCAGACAAATACTAAGGTCTGCTGCTGAAAAGAACATTGATGTAATCATTCCTGTTGATTCTGTCATTGCCAGCTCTTTTTCTAATGACGCTGAAACGCAAGTTGTCGCAACAAATAGTATTCCATCGGGATGGATGGGCCTAGATGTGGGTCCCAAAACCATCTCTGATGTGCATGAGGCAATATCAAAATCTAAAACGATATTGTGGAATGGACCAATGGGTGTATTTGAAATGGCCAATTTTGTAACAGGAACCCACGAGGCTGCGAAATCAATTGTTCGCGCTACCCAAAGCGGTGCGTTTTCACTAGTAGGAGGGGGTGATTCCGTCGCTGCAATTAATCTCTTTGGCTTGTCGAAAGAGGTCAGTCATGTTTCAACAGGGGGGGGTGCGATGCTCGAATTTTTAGAGGGAAAAGAACTTCCCGGAATTAAAGCCATAATGAGTTAACTCATGAATTTTGAACTAGAAGCAAACTGGCAAAAAATATTAAATTTCTTTAGGCCTGACCACGGAGACTTAGACGTTCCTTCCGTATTGTTTTTAATCGGAATACAAGAGCTTGGAAAAGGCGCTTTGGCTTTATCAAAAGATAGAAAAGTAGAAGTAATGCACATTGGTGTTTGTACAGTATTAACACCTTATGGATATTACCATTTCCTGGGCCACGACAAAGAAGGTTGGCCTCATTTTGATAATATTGAAAACCTGCCTCCGCTAGATTCCAGTGAACAAAAAAACATTTTAAAAGAGGCGATTATAAGCTATTTTGAATCAGAAAATATAATTTAAATAGCAACTGAGACCTCGACCGTTTCTTCTTCCTCAATCCGAACAATTCCAGCTTTAGAAAGTGTATCGACATCAATGTCTAGAATGGCAAAGCCTGCCTGACCTGACTTGAATAGGTCGTTATAGTTAAATGTGGCCATGCCTGTGGCGTCAGTACTGCTAGATTGTTCTAAATCCTCTCGCGGCACTTCGCTGCCATTATCATAGTAGAGCCTAACCATAGCGCCGCCAACAGGAACACCAGCTGTATCTACGACAGTTACTCGAGCAATGGTATCTTTTCTTTTATAACAGGAGTTAAAAGCAAAAGTTATCGCAATCAGACTAAATAAAATTATTGACAATTTTTTCATAATGTAGGTTTATCTTAAGTTTGGCTTGGCCTTATTGTTGTACCTAGGTCAACAAATATAGTTAAATTCAATCTCAATGAAAGCAATCACCGTATATTCCAAGTCCCTTGTGGCCATAGCTATGACGCTATTTTGCGTGCAAGGGTTGGCTCAAGTAAAAGACCAATCAGCCCCATTAGTAAAAAACATAAGCCCTAAAAAAGTTACACCTAAAGGAAAAGAAATCCTTTTTGAAATTCGAACCAGCTTCGGAACAATGAAAGGAAAGTTATATAATACAACACCGATTCATAGAGATAACTTTGTTAAACTCGTTCAAGAGAACTACTATGACAGCTTGCTGTTTCATCGTGTTATCAATCAATTCATGATACAAGGTGGGGATCCTGGCAGTAGAAATGCAGCAGCAGATAAACCCCTTGGAAATGGCGGTCCAGGGTATACGTTAAAGGCAGAAATCCTACCCGCACTTTTTCACAAAAAAGGAGTGCTTTCGGCAGCACGGCAACCAGACAATGTTAATCCCGAGAAAAGAAGCTCTGGTAGTCAATTCTATCTCGTTCAGGGGAAAGTGTATTCAGAACAAATGCTTAAGACTCAAGAACAAAGAGTCAACCAATCTAATAGCAATAAGATAATTCGTGATTACCTCAGAAACCCTGAAAACAAAGCGGATCTCGATGCAGTTAGTTACTGTCAAAAAAACAAACTCGATGATTCTTTGAGTAATATCATCGCCAGAATAAGCGCGGTAGTTAGCAAAAACCAAACTCCGTTTACGTTTACTCCAGATCAAAGAAATGCTTATTCTACTGTCGGTGGCACTCCGCATTTGGATAACGGTTATACTGTTTTTGGTGAGATTATCGAAGGTCTTTCTGTGATAGATAAAATTGCCGCCATACCGGTGGGGCCTAAAAGTCGGCCTAAGGAAAATGTCATTATGACCATTAGGATATTGGACCAAAACACAAAACAGTAACGCAAAGGCATATAATTTTTTACTTTTGTATCAACATGTTAAAAAAGGTTGAGTCTTTATTGGGTGAGGTGATGGCATTTAATAGTCAAGACCTCAATGAGATCGAACAGTTTCGAATTAGGTTTCTTGGAAAAAAGGGGGAAATCACATTATTATTTACTCAGTTTAAAGAAGTTCCGAATGCAGATAAAAAAGCGTTTGGACAAGAGTTAAATAATTTGAAAACACAGGCAATTGAAAAAATAAGCTTGTTGAAGGCCGGGCCTGTGAATAAGGTTGCAGAGGAAAATATACTGGATTACTCTAGGCCAGCAGAAACCCTGCCGTTAGGTTCAAGACACCCCATATCAATTATTAGAAATGAAATTATTGAAATTTTCTCTAAAATTGGGTTCAACGTTTCTGAAGGTCCAGAAATTGAAGATGATTGGCATAATTTTACAGCGCTTAATTTTCCAGAAGAGCATCCCGCCAGGGACATGCAAGACACTTTTTTTATAGATGAAAACATCGCGCTAAGAACACATACTTCATCTGTGCAGGTCCGAGTAATGGAAGAGTCGACCCCTCCAATTCGAACAATCTCCCCAGGAAGAGTTTTTAGAAATGAGGCCATCTCTGCGCGAGCACATTGCATTTTTCATCAAGTTGAGGGATTGTATATCGATAAAGATGTCTCTTTTGCTGATTTGAAGCAAACCCTGTTGTATTTTGCAAAAGAAATGTTTGGCGAAAAAACTGAAATTAGACTTCGTCCATCTTATTTCCCTTTTACAGAACCTAGCGCCGAAGTAGACGTTTCGTGTAACCTTTGCAAGGGTTCTGGTTGCAATGTTTGTAAGAACTCTGGGTTTCTTGAAATCTTAGGCTGTGGCATGGTTGATCCTAACGTATTAGAGAATTGCGGAATAGACTCCTCTGTATACACTGGTTTCGCCTTTGGAATGGGAGTTGAACGAATCGCGATGCTTAAGTTTGGAGTAAATGACTTACGCCACTTCTTTGAAAATGATATTCGATTCTTAAAGCAATTCCAAGGTACTGTTTAGTTGAGGACTCTCCTTGTCGCCGAAAAGGCACAGCTCTGAAGAAAACAGCTGTATCCGGACTATAATCGATCAAGTTGCGTTGTCAAATAAGAGGTGATTTTTTGGGACTTCCAATCCCATATTGGGAGTTGTTTTCTTTCTCTCTCTCTTTTTTTATTCTGTTTTTTAAAAAAAATATAGACATAAGTGACTGTTTAACAGGTGGTTAATAATCTTTACTGATGCAATCGGGTTCCGATTGGAATAGTTTTGGATAAGTGATGGTGTAGCCCATTGCTACAGACCGTGAAGATTTTGCTGCGGTCTTGGACTTAACTTACTACAAATGAAAAAGAAAATTCTTATTGCTGAGGACAATGCGTCCATTTCGCTTTTATTACAGCATCTGCTATCCAGTGAATACGAGGTTATTACCACTACCAATGGTAGTGAAGCCCTCACTTGGTTAGGTCAAGGAAATAAGCCTGACGTTATCATTGCAGACATCATGATGCCTGAAATAGATGGCTGGAAATTATTGCAAAACATCAAAGCAAGTGCATTCCTTAGTACAATTCCAATAATGATGTTAAGCGGTTTGGAAACAAGCGCAGAACGAATCAAGTGTTTTGAATTAGGTGCTGACGAATACATGATAAAGCCTTTTAGTCCGCAAGAGCTAACGCTTCGCATTGCTAATTTGATTAATCGATCGAAATATGTTCGAGCATAATATTAAGGACATAAAATATTCAGAAAATACACAAACCATGTGCGGCATCTATATTGGGCCCGACATATGGTTCGTTTCTAGAATGCAGGCCTTCGATATCCGTAATTTTCACTTGATACATTGCTACACTTTTGAAGAGGCTTCTGCCGTTATTCACAACCAAAGTATTTCTCCAGATTTAATTCTGACCGAGTATGAATTGTCAGATAATCTAGCACAACTAAAACAAAGCCCTGAGCTAATGTCTTGCGAATTACTCCGACCACTGTTCTTGCTGATTTCTGATGAGCTGTTGTCGGAAGAAGAAATAAATTTTTCCAGTACACTCGCTATTGACGATGTGTTGTTTAAGTCTACCAGTACAGATTTGTTGTTTGAACGCATTTGCTTTCTACATTCTAGAATTCAATCCAGTTGTACAGCCAATTACGAGGCACCTAAAAATACCAGCCCTTCTCCTTTAAAACGTTCTTTTGATATCGCCTTTTCCGCTGCGGCTCTTGCTTTTTCTGCTCCGTTATTTTTCCTGCTTATCGTGTTTATTAAGCTACATCAAAAAGGACCTGTGTTTACAAAAGTGAAGCGAGTTGGGGCCGGGTATAAGACTTTTAATCTTTATCAGCTCGCACTAATGAATCTAGACAATACGAAACAAAACGATATTCAAGACTGTAATACACGCCGCTATTACACCTATACATCGGACGATCATAACTGCTCTGAATGCGAGCAGTTGTGCCGTCCATGTTCTCCGTTGTTAAGGATTGAAGAGCAGGAGATTTGTGAACGTCTTTTTTTACACATAAAAACCAAAAAATTAGATGAAGAAACAAGTCCTGAACCTGATTCAATTTTAATTCGATTAATCAAAAAGTCAAAACTACATTTGGTTCCTGGGTTCGTTAATGTGCTAAGGGGAGACATTAGTATTGTTGGGAATAGGCCCTTAAAAGTACATGAGGCTGAGCGACTAACTACCGATAAAGATTCTATACGATTTACTGCTCCTGCCGGCATCATTACGATGGCACATGCAATAGGAAAGGGTAACGGCAAAGAACTTGATTTAAATCTTCTTTATGCCCAGCACAACAGTTTTGTTGGGGATATAAAAATTTTAATAAGAAGCACTTTCAGCCATTGTTAATTTCCTGATTTTGAAGGAAATAGCCTACTACTATTCTTCCCTTTCATTTGGGTGCTTGTACAAGATATACTCCAAATTTGCTTCAATAATCAAAGTGAGTATAATATCAGGCTTTTCTCTTTTCACGATTTCTTCATTCAACTTATAGTTCCAGTTGTCCCAGAAGAGAATGCTTTCACTGAATGACATCCCGAAAAAATCTAGCATATTATTTGAATAGGAATCGCGTATGAACAAGATTTTTGGCAGCGACTCGTCGTGTGATTTGTAGTGAACTTGAAACTCATTCTTGTATGGAAATTTTTCAGGAATCGGATAAGTGTATTTATATGTTGAGAAATCAAAAATTTTATTCCTCGGACTAATTTGAATTTCTTTGTCTGGAAACTCCTCTTGCATTAAGATCGTTTTGGCAAGGCCAGTACCTTTGGTCTTTTCTGAGGTAATGCGCATTGCGTCTAGACTTGTAACTGGGGTCTGAGGAAAATCTTTTCTTATCTCATTTAAAATTTTTGAATAGGCCACATACGCCCCAAGCTGATTCCAATGTTGGTCAGTATTGTAATAAAGCCTCTCATCAAGTAGTGGCGCTGCCTGGAGGAGCGTGTCCTTCAGATTAATCAGGTTCATCCCTTCAATGTCTGAAACCGCATCAATGAATTGAGTTGTTTGACTCGCTGGTATTAACTGCCGTACATGAAACGGCAATTTTTCTGAGTAGACATTGAATTTAGTGGGAACAATGGCCAAATAATGCTTTACGTTGATTGACTGAAGCCAGCGGACTCTTCTCGTAAATTCTTCCTTGAACATGTTGATTTCATTTTCAGAAAATATTCGTTGGTGTGTGTAGGTGTTAATGTATTTCTCAGCAAAAAGAAATCCGTCTGAACCTATGATTACTGATTTATGTGGAGATTCTTTAAACACATTAACTTTTAAATATTTATTCCACTCTAGAAGAGTTTGGCGAAAGTTAAAATTGTCTACATAGTATTTTTCAAATTCACGCGGAAACGGATCTAGATTACTTAAGATCAGCTTTGGGCACTTAGCCATGTTCCTGTTTTCAAGGTTTTCAATGGATTCAACTTCAAACAAATAGCCTGAATTTGAGAATGCAATTATCGCAATAAACGAAACCAATATAATTATGGACTTTAATCGAATCATCAAAAACGGAAATATATAAATGGGTTGTATGAATTTAAATTCAATTCTATCATGCACAAAAACATTATTGCAACAGGGGTGAGTCCTGAAACAATTGAAATCGTGAATCCTGCAGTATTTTGTATTCTTGGCGAAAAATGTTTTGATGCCGTTTTAAGGCCATCATAAATCCAGCTCAATATTCCCGTTGAAAACAAAAAAGCTAAACCAATGACTAGCAACAGCCTCACATGTAAAAACTGACTCAAAAATGGATAGTTGATCTCTGTTGCCTCGCCTCCACCGAACATAATATTAATTTGGTCCAAGGAGTTTTGCAAATTCTCTTCCCTGAAAAACACCCAAGCTACTATAACAATTGGGCAAGTGTATAATATGCCAACAATGTTTGGTGCCTTGCTCAATAGCTTAGATAAGCCTGCTCTCTCAATTACGATAAATAACCCATGAATCAATCCCCAAATTAGAAAATTCCAGGCTGCACCGTGCCAAAATCCAGTGATAATGAAAACGATCGTTAGGTTTAAAAGCGTCCTGAACTTCCCCCTCTACTGCCACCTAAAGGGATATATAGGTAATCCCTAAACCAAGATGAAAGTGTGATGTGCCATCTTCGCCAAAAGTCCTTAATTGATCGTGCAGCGTAAGGAAAATTGAAGTTTTCAGGAAAATCAAATCCAAACATTTTACCAAGCCCAATTGCCATATCCGAGTACCCTGAAAAATCAAAATAAATCTGAAAAGCGTACAAACTAGCACCGGCCCAGGCTGTAACTAAATCTAATTTGTCAATTGGTATTAAAAATATTTCTTCTGAATACTCCCCCAGTACGTTTGCAATAAGCACCTTTTTGCCAAGCCCAAAAGCAAATCGACTGACTCCCGAAGAGAACTTTATCAAAGAGTGCTTCCGTTCTTTAATCTGATCCTTGATTTCGTAATAACGAACAATTGGTCCGGCTATTAGCTGCGGAAAAAGAATAATGTATAATGCTAGTTGATCTAGGCGTTTTTGAATTTTAACTTTACCCTGATAAGCGTCAATTAGGTAAGAGATTGCCTGGAAGGTATAAAACGAAATACCGATAGGAAGCACTACGTCAAAGGCGTTAGGGTCTACTGATTGAATACTGAAGACATAAAATAAATTAGTGATTAGAAACCCCAAATACTTAAAGTAAAAAAGGATCCCAATGTTCAGTGTCAAACCCAGAAGCAAAACAATTCTCTTGTATTTCTTATCAAGAAAAAGACCGAGTAGATAATTGAATGTAATTGATGAAACAATGATTATAGAATAGCTAACTCCGCCCCAAGCGAAAAAAATCAAGCTTACTAAAATTAAAAAGTAATTCTTCCAAGAAGCAGGCAATAAATAGTAAATGCCTAAAGCTATAGGTAGAAAAGCAAATAAAAATATAAGACTACTAAAAATCAAACCAATTTACAATCCTGATCTATCATCTGTTAAAGACTTATGCATCCGTTAAAAATTTGTTTTCAAGTCGTCGGTTATTTGAAAGACCAATCGTACAGATCGAGCTCAATACAGCATGCCTTTAGTAAATCGATACTTCCTCTGATGTCTTCTTTGTTGGCCATTTCGACGGATTGGTGTAAATGTCTAGTTGGAATGGATACGGCACCCGCAATTGAGCCACCGTCTGTCATCTGCTGTATTCCTGCTGTGTCTGTTCCTCCGGCAGTCAAAATTTCTGGTTGCCAGGTTATCTTGTGCTTTTCTGCAACCTGTTTCATATATGCCACCATTCTATAATCACATATGGTCCTGGAGTCCATAATTTTTATGGCAGTACCCTTGCCAAGGGAAGTAATCTTTTCATGTTTAGCTGCGCCTGGACAATCAAACGCAATTGTTGTATCTAAACCAAAACCCCAATCCGGTTGAATATTTTGGGCCGAGGTGTTCGCTCCTCTCAAGCCAACTTCTTCTTGCACGGTAAACACACCGTAGATGTCATATGGCACATCCACGTCTTTCAACTCTTTAAGCATCTCGATAAGAATAAAAACAGCTAATCTGTTGTCTAGTGACTTTGAATTGACACAATCGCCCATCTCAATCAGGTCTCGTTGTCTAGTAACCGGAGTGCCTATTTCAACGAATTTTTCAACCTCATCTTTCTTCATTCCAAGGTCAATGAAATAGTCTGAGTTCTTGGCTAGTTTGTTTCTTTCTTCTGGTGTCATTACATGGATTGGCTTGGAACTCATTACACCAACAAGGTCCTTCTTTCCGTGTACGATTACTCTTTGTGCGGTATGGGTTTTCGGATCAAATCCTCCAAGTGTATGAAACCTCAGGAAGCCGTCGTCGTCAATGTGCGTTACAATAAATCCAATTTCATCCATGTGGGCACCTATCATCACCCTCTTGTCGCTTTTACCTTTTTTAATGGCGGAAACATTCCCCATATTGTCAACCTCAATGGCATCTACATAGGGCTCTACTTCTTTGATGACTAGCTCTCTAACTTTTTGTTCAAACCCTGGAGCGCCAGGAGTTCTGCAAATTTCACTTAACAGGTTTATGTTAATCGACATGGTTAATCTTATTTTGAATTCAAAACTACAGGCTAAATATAGCTTAACTTAAGCATATTGGTTGACCCTTTTTCTTCAATAGGTATACTAGCAGTATTAATAATGATGTCGCCATCTTTTACGTGTCTGTCTTTCTTTAACAAGTATTTGATGTCCGCGATTGTGTGGTCAGTGCTTACCATTTTATCATAATAAAAACACTCCACACCCCAGACCATGTTCATCATGGACAATAAAAATTTATTCCCTGAAAACACAAAAATCGGCGCCAAAGGTCGTTGGCTAGAGATTTTAAATGCTGTATATCCCGAATGCGTCATCGTGATGATTCCTTTTGCGTCCACGCGATTGGCAAGCCTGCACGCGTTGAAACAAATTGAATCCGTTATAAATCTTTCTTGGTTTTTTTCTGGGATTCGTTCATGGTGATACAAAGCTTCATAGCCTTCTTCTACTTCTTCTATGATTTTCACCATACAATCAATCACTTTTAAAGGATGCTTTCCAACAGAAGTTTCACCGGAAAGCATTACAGCGTCTACTCCGTCCATAACCGCGTTGCCAACATCACTAACTTCCGCTCTTGTAGGTACAGGGTTGTCAATCATTGTTTCCATCATTTGAGTGGCAATAATTACCGGTTTCGCGTGAGCCATGCATTTCTGAACAATTTGCTTTTGAAGAACTGGAACCTGCTGCATCGGGATTTCTACACCCAAATCGCCCCGAGCCACCATTACCGCATCAGCAACCATAATGATATCATCTATATTTTCAATTGCTTGCGGTTTTTCAATTTTAGCAACAACCCTCGCTAAAGAGTGCTCCTTTTTTATGATGCTCTTTAATTCAATAATGTCTCTTGCACTTCTAACAAAAGAGAGGCCTATCCAGTCTACGCCTAGTTCCAGTGCTGAATTTAAATCTGATTCATCTTTTTCTGTTAGGCTTGGCAATGAAATTAAGGTGTTGGGCAAGTTAACTCCCTTATTAGAGCTTAAAACACCTCCTACTAGAACCTTAGTTTCTACTTCATCAACCTCATTACTCTTAACAACTTCTAGCCTCAGCTTTCCGTCGTCTAATAATATCTGCTCTCCAGGTTTAACATCTGTTGGCAACTGACCATAATTCATGTAAGCTTCTTTATTTGTTCCCAGAATTTCCCGGTTAACTAGCTTAAACGTTTCGCCTTCTATTAATTCGCTGTTTTCTTTCATCTCACCAACCCGCAGTTTTGGTCCTTGCAAGTCCGCCATTAATGCAGTGTGGGTTTCCAGTTCTTCATCCAATTCTCGCACAAGCTCTACCACCTTTTTGTGGTCTTCATGTTTGCCATGTGAAAAGTTCAACCGGCAAACATTTACCCCTCGGAGAATAAGCTGTTTCAACTGTTCTTTACTGCTCGTTGCTGGCCCAATTGTGGCAACAATTTTAGTCTTTCTATTCATTCATTAAAATATAAGGTTCTTTCTAGATTTCAAATCCATCACATTAATCTGAAAAGCAGTTAGAACGGTGTCGATCTCTTTTAGCTCATTAGAAAGCAGCTTTGCATCCACTGATACAGCACCCTTTACCATTAGCATATAATCTGCATGTCGTTGTTCTGGAATTAAATATCCATTACTGTTTCGGTTAGAAATTAAGAAGAGTTCGTTGTGGTTGTCATCATCGTAATAGGCATAAAGTGAATGAACGCTTGTCTCTGCTTTATTGTCATTGAGCATTTCCAAATCGTGTTCCTGTTTTTCAAAATCATACCCGAATCGTTGATTGATAGACCAACAAATGCGATAATCTTTAGCGTGACAGCTGATGCCAATAAGCGTAAAGTCATAATCGTATTCTTCCAGTAGTGTGTATTTCATGTCTTGTTAATCCACTGTGATGGACAATTTTGATCAAATATATTTCTTCCGTTCTAAATCCTGTTAATTCCGGTGTTAAGATAAGACAATCGTCATTAAAAGTACTTCGGTTGGTTTTGTGTACGGTTTGGAGTTGAGTTAGAAAGGGTAATTGTTGGTGCTAGAGTAGACAAAGAAGTGCTCAGGTATTCAATTGTCAATACCCGTCTGCATTGGCTTAGCTCATTTTTCGTTTGGCTTTCTTATATGTA
>Ga0115568_10000321_pt1 | contig 35166 bp, 50 predicted proteins | sample COGITO_mtgs_1204_FD_87296 | JGI IMG/M metagenome (GOLD analysis project Ga0115568, IMG submission 87296) | Pelagic marine microbial communities from North Sea - COGITO_mtgs_120426 | ecosystem: Environmental > Aquatic > Marine > Epipelagic | place: Germany:Helgoland, sampling site Kabeltonne...
GGATTGTGATGAATAAAAAATCTGAGATTAGTATCGGGCAACTGATTTATTTTTTCGATTGCTTTGAGCGCCCGTTTTTCGGTCGCGAAGTTTTTTCCGTTAATCTTGATTTGTGTTTGAGTTTTTAATCCTTGAGTTTTCATTTTGTGGTTGTTTTTTATTTTGTGATTGTGATTGTGAGATTTGATTTACCAAGCGAGTTCTAAATTCGAATCGTTACCGATCGTTTTTATTATTTTATTATTGTAGGTCGGGCATTCGAGGAACCATACAGAATGCGTGTCGCTTGAGAACGATTTGTGTTTCTTTACAATTTTGAAAATTCGATTTGAGTTATCGTGGTTTTTCGTGGTGAATTTAACAGGGTCACCGATGTTTAATTTTGAGTAATTTTTTGTGTTATCGATCATGTTTTGAGTGGTTGTATATATATGTATGGTTGTGGTTGTGAATTAATATGAAGTATTCATATTACCCGAAATCCTTAAAAATGTAAACAAAAAAACAGAAGGGGTTTCTGTACTAAGTAAGTGACAGTCAAGCGTTTCGGTAACTAAATCTGTATATTTCTTGTGTTTTTTCGGGGTTTTTTACCCCCCCCCCACTCCAACTATTTCGGGACTTAGGGACCCGCTCTCTGACGGGTCAATTTGACGAACTCAGTAAGTTTTAGAGTGACGAAAGTATCGGTTCGGTTTCGTCGATGAATCACACAAAAAGGGTTCCCGTTTGAGTCGCGCTCACTTTGCTCTAGGGCTTTCCAAATATTCAGTTTTTCGACATGCTTTGCTTCGATATGTAATGGGAAATCTGAGATAACATCGGGGGAATCTTCGCCTCCTCTAAATTGGATTCCGCGTCGGGCTTCATACCCGAACTCACGAAGTATCTTTGCGACCTCTCGCTCGTATCGAGCACCTTTATTTTTTGAGTTTAACATAATCTTTTCCATTCATGTTCTGCGATCTTGAACTTTTTCTTTTTTATAAATCCTTGCGACTTGAATTTCCCATAATTTACAAAGTGATGTATGCGTCCGTATCTTTGATTTACCCGAGCAACATCGGGATGAACATCCATCAGTTGCTTTGACTTGTCGTATGTTCCATGCTTGTAAACTGAATCCGTATTGCCACCCTTCACGCATTGAGTTCCCATCTTGTACTGAATAAAACCATTAAATAAGATTGTGCATAAACCACCCTTAAGTATATCAAGTGACAAAATAGTATCCTCATTATAGCGACCTCTCCATCTGTATGGTATGTCGTTCTTTATAAAGTTACATGAATAAATTCTCGTATTAGCGTGAAAGGGTTTCTTTGTAGCATAAACAAAAAAAGTATAATTAGGCCCCGCCATAACTACATTCTCATAGCTTTGCACATAGTCCTCCATTAGCGTCCAAAAGATTTTATTCTTCGTTCTGCCACGCGTCCCGTCCTTTTTTATTCCGAACGACTTTATATTGTCATCCATGATCCAATGCCAATCGTGTCCCTCACTAATAGAGTGATCCCAAATAAAGTTTCTCGCGGGACCACTTCCTGTTGAGATTGTAGTTCCGTGCTCATCACAATACTCATATTTATCTTTATACGACATATCTAAAGGGATGATCTTTGCGCTCAAGTTCTTTACCGCGTCCTGATATATTCTTACTTCTTGTGGCTCGACCACAATATTATGATTCAATCCCATTTCAGTAAGATACTTAGAAGTGAACATTGTTTCCCACCTTCCTTTCGAGGGAATGTACAATGGGTAACGATTGTTCGTACCTTGCTTCACTTTACTTTTAATTCCAATCGACTTTTAGCTTCGGTCTTTGTGAAAACTTTCGCCAAATATTATTCGGTTTAATACGAGTCGCATATTGCTTCCCCATGACTTTTTCTTGAACAAAGAAAGGCCACTTTTTTATAAATATCTTTTGGTGCTCCTCTGCTTCGTTTCTGTAAATATTAGTAAGCCCGCCTTCAACCGTGCCGAAAGCAGGGTTGTCGTATAAAAACTTGTTAAAGTTTATTGTTACCCATTTATCGAATAGCAACTGAAGATTGTAGTCAGTATCAAGTTTTAACTTTAATCTGAATTTAGCTTTTGTGTTATTATTTATAAGAAATGCACTCGCACATTGCCTGTTAAACTCTAAGTCTTTAGTTTTCGTCCATCCAAAAGCTTGGTGAATCAGCCCAACCATTCCAATATTCCCAAACGGCTGAACATATTCTTCTATTTCCTCAAATAGCTCAATAGGATTGCAAACAGCGTTTCTTTTTTTAACCTCGCCATCTTCTAATGTAATAGTTCTTCGAAAGAACTTTAAATCATCATCAAGCGACCAATGGTACTCAACTCCTTCTTTTTGGCTTATTTCTTTTGTAATCTGCCGTGACCATCCTAATCCTTGATCGTTCTTACTTAGTACAAGTAAGTTTTCTTTGGGGTATATTTTTAAGTAATCTTTTTCATCCTGTGGCTCGATTACAATTTGAAACTTTGTATAGCCGTACTTCAGTAACACATTTGCGGTCTTGCAGTTATTTGACCGACCCTTACTAGGGATATAAATCTTATACTTTAAGTCACCCACCTATTCAAAGTTAGGTGCTTCTGTTGCCCGATCTTTCCAAGGCCAATACATTGAAGTAGTTTTTTCCGTAAGTTTGCTCAGTCCTAGTTTTAACTGAAAATCTTTTACATCGTTCTCATTATCAAAGTGAACAATAAGTTTTCTAAATGACTCCTCGATTAGATCAACTTTAGGCATCCCGTCGTATTCTGCTTCCTCGTCTACTGCATCGACATGGAATTGAGACATGAGTTGCTCTAAACTTTTTTGATCGTAACCCGTAAGGTCAAGATCACCTTTACCTGTATCAAGTTCCTCGATTAAATCTTTCAAGATTTGTCCGTCAAAGTCCGATAGCTCTGCGAGCCTATTATCAGCAATTAAGTCGGCAGTTTCTTCTTCCGCAGTTTCATAATCTTGGAAGTCTACAGGGACTTTGTTAAAGCCCGCGACCTTTGCGGCTTGTAATCTGCCGTGACCTTTCACGATTAATCCGCTCAGATTACTTACGACTACGGGTGATCTCCATCCCGATGCTTTTAATATTTTAGCAAGTAAAAGTATTTGATTCTCGGGGTGAACATTAGGGTTCCGAGGATTGGTTTTTAAGTCTTTTATATTTACTAGCTTAGTGTGGCTGCAATTTACTTTCATACCTAGGAGGTAAAGCTGAATCGGAACAAAGTAAACAAAAAAGATTTATATCTGCATTGTTGGGGATTGGTACTTTAAACTTAAGTTCGTTTCAGTCATTACATAATCTCTGATGTATGTATCTGTTTCATGTGAGTTTTTTTCCTTAAGCCAAGTGTGCATATAGCTCAACTTTTCGTCAGCACAATAAAGCCAACTTTCAATATCCTCGGGACTTGAAACATTAATAATTGCTTCTGAAGCATACCTAACACTTTCATGTAATGGGTATTTATTTCTATCAAACCTCAAGCACATCCAATCGACCATTAGATTCGTTTCCCAACAACCCTTCGTGGTTATATGGATGGGAACTTTTGACATGCCTAAGAACGCTTTAAGAATGTTTGGTGTGAACGACCTTGGATTACATGGATCATCTTCCGCAAGTTCCGTATGTCCCTGTATCAGTACGAGTTTTGGCGAACATTCGTCTACATATTTGTGTATTTGCTGAAGTGTCAAAACCTGTTTTTTTTCGGACACGCAAGTCGTTAGCAGAACACAATGCTTACCCTTATGGTATCCGTAATCACATATTGTATTCTCTATGTTTCCTATTTTAAGACTTTTCATTATTTATGCCTACTTTGAATGGAACACTTATATAAAACTCTCGCAAGCGCCTAAGTAATGCCTCGCAAGTTTCATCGTTTTCGGGATTTGCTTTGAGATACTTTTGAGCAAGTTTCTGCCCATTGTAATTCGTGGTAATAAAAGTAGGTTTCTCTGCTTCGCATCGTCTATCGACTATATCAAAGATGTCAGTCACCCATTTATCGCCCGCCTTTTCTTTACCCAAGTCATCAATTATAAGAACACGATGATTCGTTAGTTGGTACATAAGATCGTCGTGTGTTTTATCAAAGACAGATTTAAGTAACATGTCCTGTAGCTTTCTACTTTGATAGTAACTCCATCCCGAACCACTCGATACCCATTGCCTAATCTTCGCCCACATTATGCGAGTTTTGCCCGCACCTGTAACTCCATGTAGGATCATTCCCTTTGCTTGATAACTCCAATCCATAACTTGCCTATATTGCAATTGTGGTAATCGTTCGGGATCGGTATCACCCATAATTTTTGGGCATTGCTTTTCGTATCTTCGCTTTTGGATATTTACCCACTTGTCGCGTCGCTCGTTTGATTCTTTTTGTCGCTCCAAAGCGATCAGCCTGTCAGTTTCTTCGGGCGAAAACCTGTAATGTGGAAACCACCCCCCCCCGAACATAATTTGTTCCGCTTCGAACGAAACCCCTGTATTCTCGCATGTGAACTGCATTGTCCTCGATTCTTGAACGAAGTCAGATACAAGTTTTTGTGGGTCAGAATCCGTCATTGTGATCGACCTTTCCAATACGAGTTTTTCCGTCAAAGTTTCCGTCCATTATCTTTTGCCAATTCGTCGGATTGAGAACCCAATCGAATGTGCATTTCCAATCTGTAGACATACCCGTGAGAAAAGGGCTATACTTAATTTTTTCGCATAACAATCTGAACGGATAGAGTTCGTCTGCATCTTTCGGTAGTGATGTTTTATCTGATAACCCCTCTTTTAAGCGTGCCCGTATCTGATTGAGCCTTTTAACGCGCCCCTTGGTTCGGTGTTTGACCTTGGGTGTGCCAATGATCTTAGGCGACACCTCGGTGTTCCACAATTTGATAGCTTTATCGAGTATGTTTACTTTTATTTCTTTATCCGAATCCAAATCCATATCCATATCCATACCCTGTATTGTTGGGGTTATGTTGGTCAAGGGTTCGGTTGTATAGAGCTTAGACCTGTCTAGGTTGTTTCTTGTTATCGAATCAAAGATAGGTTTATGTGGGTTGTAATCCTCCTTTAAGCCTTTGGGATACTGAAACATTATAAATTTCGTAAGCCATAACTTGTCGCCTGTATCGATCCTTGTGATTCGACCTGTGTGTATGAGAACTTCAATAGTTGCCCCAATTGACTCAATGCTCAAGCCCGTTTTAAACTCGCACATTTTGAGATCGATTTCCCAAACTCCCGCTGAATCGCATTCGTCTACAAGAAAAAGGAATACAAGTTTTTGGTCGGGCGAAAGTTCCCTAAACCAAACTTGATTCCATTTAAATATATCCGTAAATCGTTTGCACGTTCTCATTGTCCAAGAGGGGTTATAGAAATCGTTTCAGTCCATGGTGTGGGTATCCACGCACCTTCGGGAATTTCTTCGCTTACAGACCAAGTAGTCAATGTGTCACAAACGGAGCAATCCGTGTTGTAGATTTGACCCCAATGATTTGTTTCGATCTCCTTTTCTTGACCGCAAGAGTCGCAAGCATACGCTTTTTTAGTACATTTACTCATTTTATTTATTGTTTGTTGTGATTGTTTTATAAACTCCAATTCGTCGAAGTTATTTTTTATAGGCATATTCGAAGTCCTTTTCTGCTTTTGTGTTTTTAACTAATTTATTTATTATGTTTTCCGCGTATGGTTCTTGGTGTCCTTGGGCAATAGCATGAATGCAAATGTGGGTCCCTAAATTGAGCCCCGAGTGATAAGCAGTTATTCTACTTATCGCCTCGGAAACCCACATGGGAAATACAGATTGCTTTGCCCAACCATGATCTTTCGGATCGATCTTCCACCAAAGAAACGAAGCAATGATTAAGGCATAATTATCTGAATCAATTTCTTTACTCATTCCATTCCTTTCCGTTCTGATATTTATACACCAACTCTACTTGTTCGGGATAAATCTTATGAAGTAATTCCATATTATCCCTATCTGCTTTTGCGATGAATCTTATCAAGCGAGCGTTGTACCAAGTTCCATGACCCGACATAATTTCGGAGAATATTTCCCTGTCATACTCGTTCATCAGAATAATTCAAGTTGGCGTTTGTCCATCTCCACATATTTAAAATGCAGAATTAGCCTTACGGATTTACCTGTGATTTCACACGGGTATTTCCCGACCTCAAATACCAAACCTTTACCAATAAGTTCGGTGACTCTAGGTCGTACCATATTCATATCAGAATAACCTAATCGATCCTTAAGTTGTCGATCAGAACAGGGGCGAGGGCGACTTTCGAGTTCCGTAAGTATTGAAAGCGCTCGTTTACTTAGGTTTACTTTCTCCGACTCGTAGGCATCGATAGAGTTTGAGTGCATATTGTGTGGTTGTGTCATGTTCTGATATTTTAGAAAGGAACATCTTCGTCATCGGGACTCATTTCATCTGCTTGAGCATCCTCAACACTTTGGGTTGCATCGGTATCATTGTCCCTCGGTACAATATCGGTCGCCTCGGGCGCCTTAATTATAAATTCCTCAAGGGCAGTAATGGTTGCGGCAGTCGCGTACCATTTCTTTTGGTTTTTATCCCAACGAGCACCTTTTTCTTTTGCCTCATCTTTTTTCTTAAATGGAACATCAAGAAAGATTTTATCGGATTCCGCGGGGACACTATATGTCTGTTTGCTTTCAGTAGGAGGATCAAATATATCATCCGCGTCGGGTTTCGTTGTTACGCCCGAGTCATCTTTTGGTATATCCTCGCCATTATACAAAGGTAATCCTAACCCTGTATAGATCGCTATTGCTTTAACTGCACCTCGTTGGCAAGCATCACTAATCTCTCTTGCATCGGGTTCCTCAACTGCACCGAATCGATTATCCATAATAGGAAAGCATATCGACGAAGTGCGTTGTTTTCCGTTTGTGAGAAATGGATGAACGCTTGCAGTACGAGCATCTCCATAATAGTGAGCGACTGACCCGTCGGGTGCCTTTTCAAAGTCGACCATGATTTCGGGCAACTCCTGTTTTAGTATTTTATAAGCATGCCCCCAACTTAGGTATGATGCCTTAAAACTTGAACCTCCCGATCCTCTTCGCTCAATATATTTCTTTATATTATAATTATACAGACTATTAAAAGTATCTGCGTTTATTACTAGTGGGTCAAATGCGACTTGACCTAACATTACTTGTTCCATTTTATTCCTTTATTTATTTATTGTTGAAGTCCCGATGCCCGTGGGTAGGTGTCGGGACTTTATTATTTGGTTGAAGATAACATCTAATAACAAGCACCTATGTCTTGTAAAACCTAAAGTGAGAAAATTCCGAGGGTTGGGTAAGCCTTAATTTAAACAAACTTATGGATGGTTTTTATTTCGCTCTATCGTACTAACTATGTACAAGTGAGCGTTCCGTGCTATGTAAGCAAGCTATCTTTTTTAGGTAATATCTCGCAACTTTTTCTTGATCCCGTAAGATTTAAATATGAACTTTTTATTGGATATGGGATCGAATGTCGGGCAAGGCTTAAATAAGCTTAATGAAAAACTTAACGCATTGGGAAATCCCAATTGGGAAGTTTATAGCTTTGAAGCCAACCCGCACATAAACATTTCTTTAAGTTTCGATAACTACACTTTTATCAATAAAGCAATCTATACAAAGGAAACTGAAATTGAGTTTACGATAGCAAGTCGCATTTCCAAACTGACCGCAAAAGGTATTTATTTAGAACAAAATAAAGGTGACCTGTCAGCAGTAGGAAGCTTTTTACACATAGAAGATAACCTAGTTTCTTTCGATGACAGGCAAGTAAAAGTTCAAAAAGTAAAAACAATTAATGCTATTGGGTTTTTACAAGATTTAATTAAGGACGACCCGTGTTGCAGAATCTATATCAAGATGGATATCGAAGGTGCAGAGTTTCTTGTTTGCAGAGAATTAGTTAAGCACACGAAGATCACAAATAACATTGTGGAGATGTGGGTCGAAACTCATGAACGAAACTTTGAAAAAGAAAACCATTCTACCGCAGTTGCGCTTTTGGATAGTTTACGAGCTTGCGGAGTTTTAGTACACGGGGATATACATTTTGCCTAACCCTTTGTGAGCAGTCGGTCGATCTTGTTGTTCATATCCCTTAATGATTCCTTAACATCATCTAATCTTTTAAATAGAGATTGGTTTTCTGCTCCTTGCTTTTGTACCTCAAGTTGAAGGTGTAAGATTTTGGCCTCCTCCTCCTTAAATCTTGCATATAAATCTTTTAGGAAATAGGCAACGCATCCGAAAACTGCTATCCAAGTCCAATGTAGTAAATCACTTAGTTCGCTCATTTTTTTTGTGTAAGTATTTTGTATAAATAATAGGTATTAGTAAATATAAAGCAAAGCCTACCGCAGAAAGCTTTAAAAGTCCGTAAACTTGTTCTAGAACTTCGTCCATCCAACTCTTTTCCGCATTCTTCAATTGATTCATTACTAATGCAGACACATCGCCTTCAGACAGGGCTTTTATAACCTTAATGTTTTGCCCTAAGTCCTGTTCGTTCCCGTCAGCATGCTTTAAACTCTCTCCAACCGAGTAACCTAAGCCCGCACCTACTCCCGCGGTCACAGGGCCCGCTATAGCCCCTCCCGCCCCTCCTGTGATTGCTCCCGCCATCGGGTAGAGTGTCGAAATCTTACAGGATGTAATAAATAATAAAGTAAAAGAAAAAACGAATGGCTTCACATATTCAAGCTTTTCGTCAACATAACTCTTTCTCGTAAAGTAGTTAATGAATCGCAAAGCTCCTTGCAGAACTGCGAAGGTGTAGCGTTTTCGTGTCCCTCAAAGGCATGCCCATGTGTATCAAGGATCGCTTCAAGCGACCATCCCGCAAAATGAACTAAAAAATCACCTTGTTCCCAAGTACCAATAAATTCCTGTGATGCGTTTGCGGAGTAAGAATTAAAGATTCGATGTTTGACAGGGCAGATTTCGTGCTCCCATTCCGAACAAGCAACCCTAAATTGCTGAATGACTCCTTGCTCGTAAAGCCCGTCGGGGCATGATCCCTTAAGTTTTAAAATTGCATTGAATAAAGGTAAAGCGCTTCGATGAACTAAAAGGACACCCGCATTTATAGGATATTTCCAATCTGCTCCTGTGTAAACTTTTCTAAAATCATAATGCCTTAATAGTTGATTCAGATTAAAGTTTAAATTTGTTATAAAAATATCGGCATCAAGAACCATGTGCCAATCTGCATCGCTTTCTTTTATGCTTTTAATAAGAATAGGAATTTTGTCCCATGCGTGAACCATGTTTGGCAACTGCCTTCCCACATGAGCATGAAAGGTATAATTATTATTTTCAGCCCATGCCCGTTGAAGCTTTGCACTCGCAAGCCCGAATGAACCCCATCTTGGATTCTTGTCTCCGTCGTAATAAGTATGTACGCAAACCGATTTAAATTTCATATTTTAGCCAATCTAGGTCGTCCGCAAGTAGTTCATTTGCGATCTGTTTTGTTTTGTTATTATACATTGCTTTCCACTCATCCCGTTTTGCAGACCGATTATCGTTTCTTGGCGCAACTGACTTACCGAAAAAATCACAAATATAGTCCCAACTTGCGTTCATGTTTTCTAACCTAAGAATTTTAATATTTTTAGGTATTTCATTATTTACTAATATGAAAGATTTTTGATCTACGGGAGCATAAACATATGCTTTATAATGTAGCCCGTGCTTGCCTCCAAAGTGAGGAGACCCTGTCCAATGGTGGGGGCACCATTTAAAAACCCATTCTGAAAAGTCGCATTGGTACTCTCGTAGATGTTTAGTAAGCCTGTGATATTTCCACCACGAATATAACCTTGCCCAAGGATTTCTAACGATCACTAGGTATTCAGTTTTTAAAAACTCCTGTTCCCCAATTGTGTCGTATATTTCTTGCAGACAAGCGTGTTTTTCCCAAATGGGCTTATAAGGCTCAAATAAATTACGGATAGTTGTGCCACCATTTTTTGGAATGTGTAAAAGTGACTTATTACTCATATTTAAAAAGTGTGTTTAACTTCTCTCTTCTTTTATTACATCCTCCGCATGGCGTAATCCCTACTGCCTTAGTCGCTTTTGCTATCGTATCTCCAAGACCCCGACTTTTTTTAAGCCCTATTTCAACAACAAAGTTGTTCCAAGATTTATCGTCCACAAAGTAGTGATGCTTTTCTTCTGTCGCGTTTTGCTTCAACCAATCTTCAACTTTCTTTTTCTTTTTTCCGACAACAGGAAGATCAAGGAAAGATTTATTTACCTTCATAATGCGTGTAGGTTTTCCGACAATGTTTTCTTTTCTATTCGATACATGGCGCTATAAGAATCGCCTTCACCACTCAATGCAAAGATATTTTCTTCATAATCAACAACCCCACTTATATAAACAACTCCGTTATGCCTACCGCCAATATGATCGCCTCCTCCTATAATAGGATTGGGTGTCCAAGCTATGGGCTTATGGTTGTCGTTAAAAATGATAGCATGTTGATAGTATGTACGATTCCGACTGCCCTTTCCTTTTGGAGTCAAGAACTGATGGCAAAACATAAACCAAACATTACCCCATTTCGGCAGAGATATTTTTATAGGGTTTGTACTGCAAGCAAGATACCTCCAACCCAATCTAGGGAAACGAGTTTCTGTCTTTTGCATATCGATTGGAAATCCTGTATCATCCGTCTTTAAAACTACCCAAGGCTCAATAGAGTAAATGCAGTGCATTTGATCTTTATTACTAAAGAACGCCCAATTCTTTTCCTCCTGTCGTATTTTTAGTTCTGTTCTTCCGTGCGAAGATTCCCTTAGGAACTGAATCCTATTGTTTAATACTACACCTACTCCAACTCTACATTGTACCTTTTTCTGCGGCCATCCTCGGTTTAAATAAAAGTAGTTAGTAAAGTTAGTAAAAGTTTTTCCCTTGTGCAGAAATAGTCTCCAATCTTCGGGTCGGCACGACAAAGTAGTTCCCGAAAAAATAGGTCTTGGGGCTGATAAAGATAAACCATCTTTTGTTATTTCTCCGACTGAAACTTGTGGCGTTGCTTTGTCCGTGAGCATATATCCCGCCCATGTTGCTTCGCTACTCTCACATCTAAATATAACCTCTAGTTTGCTACCTCGTTGTACGCAACTTGGATTAAAGATTCCATGCTTGGTGTTTGGATAGCTACCCGCCTTGAATAACTCCGTTCGTGTTATTTTATTTGTTTGGTCGAGCTTTAGGGAATCGAAGAGTTCGACTCTCTCTATCGTGCTTAGACTGCCGTAAATATCTCGTTGACCCCAACTTGCGACTATATCTTTAGCCTTGCTCACAACTAGGTAATGTCATGCAGTTTTTAATATATCTCGAACCCTTGCTCGAATTTTTGGAATAAATAAAGCGCCCGAATCTTTGTGCCAAATTATTTAGTTTGTCATCGTCTAATTTTTCTCCCGATGGCACCCCCCCACCTTCTGAAGGAGGATTACAAGCACCAAGAGTAAAAGTTAATGTGTTTTCAGTTTGTATATCACAACTCATATAATACTTAAAATAGGTTTTTTAAACTAATGCAATTAGCAATTGCTAGTAGGTTCAGTAAAGTCAACATCTGTGCAGTCATCCGTAATTGTTTCTGTGCAATAATATTCAGTAGTAGGATCACCATCATAGCAGTCATCACACTCGCAGTCGGGTGGGTCATCACAACATTCTCCGCAATCATTTGTTTCAGTGCAACAACCCGATCCCTGTGTGCCCGATCCCTGTGTGCCTGAACCCTGTACCCCCGATCCACAAACGGGTTCCGAACCATCACAACATGCTCCATCGGCGGGGCAGTCGGGTAATTCCTTCTCGCCCGCTTCGTCTCTAGCACAACAAGGCGGGATATTTGTGCAGTCATTTGTTTCCTCGCAACAAGGTACGCAACCCGATCCTTGCGTTCCCGATCCTTGTATTCCCGATCCCGTAATTCCCGACCCTCCACAATCCTCGGGATCGTTACCGCAAATATTTGCATCCGACGGACAACAAGGCTCATCACCTTCTCCTTCTATAGGATATGGTCCCTCGCTACAGGGTTTCTCTAAGTCGGGATCAGAACACAATGGAAGCCCTGTGCCACCCGACTCGTCTTCGTACGCTTCGCAATCAAACTCTATATCCTTATCGCACCCTCCGCATCCTGTGGAATCATAAATGCCAATTTGCATAACACTTCCTTGAGACCCCGAGTTGTTCCAATCTTCAACTGTTAAAACTTTATATACAGGAACTTGTGTTGTTCCGCCCGACGGAAAAAATTCCTCTCCATAGTATGTACCTAGACCTTTATTTGTGCACTCTTCGTCTTCAATTGCATAGGAACCTAACTGCCATTCTTTTAATTCGGGAACATAAGTAGGCCCTTTAGAATCGTACCCGCACAAATTATCTAGTGGATAAAAATACTCTACTAATACGCAAACCGCGTATGCCATTTGACAATCAGATTGCCCCGCATCGCTCGTGACTTTTTTAACTTCGTAAGTTACTTTTACAAATTGATCGTCTGCTACTTTACATTCGCAACACTTTTCACAAGGCGAGTCTCTATCACAAGGAGGATCGCAACACTCCCCATCAATTGCGCTCGGGATAAAAGCCATCTAGCGTCATGTTTTAATTACAAACTGATATGAAGAAGTCTCACCACCTTCACAGAGATCAACATCCTTTAGCTCGTAAGCAGAGTCCTGTTCTTCAATCGTTGTTATGACTCCATCCTCGACCACAAATTTCCATTGCTTGGTAACATCATTTCCATCAAGCAGTGTAAACTCCCCACTTATATCAAGGCCCGCCTTCTTATAATAAATATAAACTCCGTTATCTGAATACTCTACCCGATCACTTGTATCGGGAAATATCTCGATATTAGCTAAAACATTAAGTGCATTTATAACCTCGTTGCCCTTGCTTGTTGTAAGCAAAGTAGGGGACTTCCCCTTAACGAGTTGGCTGATGTGATTTCCGCTCATTTAGCAATCACTTCAATATTGAGCATTTGCCAAATGTTGCCCATCCAAGGATCGACCTTTGTTTCGGCTGATCGAATATAAGTGCTTGCTGATATATATCCTTGATAAGTTGCTAGTGTGGGAAATGAATCCGTCGCAACAAAACTCACAACATTCCCACTTGCATCCAAGGGCTCAAATTTGGGTGAGATAACTAACTCCGTAGCGGGTGAATTTGTTCTTATGTATGAGTAAGAATTTCTAGCTACTACATTTTGATTGAAGCTTTTTCTTATGGGATTAGCCGTGTCGGCAGATAAATTCTTAAATGCGGGAAAAGTAAAACCTGTCGTTCCCCACTCAATTCTTCCTTCGGGCAAGCTTGCATAGTTTCTGTTAAACTCCATCAACCCATTCTCCATGTATGAAAAGCCATCTTCAGAGGTTAAGTAACACTCTGATCTAAATGCGTTCATACCACTTGCGCTTATGCCATCGTAAAGTTCTACAAGCGTCAACTCAGTGTCACTTTCTATCGACTGAATCACTTTACTTTGCTCGTTTACCCATATTATATCGCCAACCAAAAAGTCGCTACTAAAGGTCGTACTCAATCCCACGACTTCATCGGAATCCTTTTCTACTTCAATAGTTCCAACTATTTGTTTTTTTAAGTATGGGTGACAAGAACCTACTGCTAAAGGCTGAAATGAGTCATATTGCTGAACCCATTGATCCGTAAAAGTGCGTGCAGTTTGATCTCGCTCAAAGGGAAAAGTAATAGTTGGTCTTACAGAAATCCGAACGGCAGTATGAAACCCATCATTGTTAGGATCATCGTGCAAATTTTGTTCAACCTGATACATATTACTGATTTATAAAATAACCCTTAACTGTTTTATCTATCGACCGCAAAGATTTTGTTTGTGCTTTTGCCTGTCCTAAAAGTTTTGTAGTTCCATCACTTAAAGCATTAAGCGCTTTCGTATCTAATTTAAGGTCTTCGACTTTAACAGGGATTGGGGAATCTGTACTAACTTTAATCGTTCCCGCATTTGCTAATTTCACCAATTCATTTTCTTTAGATTTAGCATTAAAGTCATCCAACCCTTTATTGGCTTCCTTGATACTTTCGGGCAGTTTTTCTGCGTCGCTCATATCGATCTTCATGTCATCAACTCCAAACTTCATCGATTCCATTTCTTGCCCAACCTGTCTAAGCCCCTCTTCGATTGCTGATGCCTCGCCACCCATTGCCTTGAACCCCGCGACTGAATCATTTGTTTTTGCAGTCAAGTTCGCTTGCTCGTTTTTGCACTTCGCTATCTCTTTATTGAGTTGTTGTGCATTCATCTTAACTTTACCAACTGCAACCTCTGCGGGTGGAACTGCTTTATTAAAAGCTTGTTGGTGTTCCGTTGCCTTCTTTAATCGATTATTAGTACCCGCGATTCCTTTATCTATCTGTTGTAAAACTTTACTTCTTTTGGCCTCTGCTTCCGCTTGCTCGCGAGTAAGATTCTTAACTTCCATCAAACGAGTGATTTCAGTTTCCTTGATAAGTAGTAGGGCATCTCGATGAGCCTTTAATTTCTTTATGCCCTCTTCAGTTGCATCATTTGCAAGTTGCTCCTTTTCGGCAATCCTTGCTCGCAAGTCTGCAATCGCCCGAATGTCTCGTTTTCTTAAATTTGTTTTAGCCGCAAGTTTATCTAAAATACCTAAGGCCGCGGAATGATTTGTTGCTTGCTCCTTTATCATCCCCGCAATCTCCTTCTGTCGTTCTGCTTCCGCTTTTGCGAGTTCGACTTTTTTGCCTTGGAGATTCTTTATTTCAGCAGATAGACCCTTCATTTTTTCCATGTTCGCCTTTATTTCTTCCTCCGCTTTTTTCATTTCCTTAACTTTCGCAATGCGTTCTTTTAGTAACTTCGCTTGTTCCTCTGCTAACTTTTTTTGCTTTTCAATCTCAGTTGCGGTCTTGATTGATTCAGCTCCAAGCTTAATAGCTTCTTCTTTCGCAGCTTCTAGTTCTTTCTTGAGCATTAATTCCTCATTTAAAAATTCCCAACTGCCTGTCTCGTTCCAAACATCTCCAATTTCCTTAGTGTTTTTAATTATATCTTTTGAGAATCCGTCCCATGCTTTTGCCATGTTATCAGTCTCTTCTGTCATTACTTTTTCTACATTGGTCCCCCAATTCTCAAACGAATCTTGAACTGCATCGAGTTCGTTTCCTACCGTATCTTTAAACTTCATCCACGCGTCGGGACTAAATCCCGCGGCGACTGCTTTAGCAAACTCTGCCATTATCGTACCCGCAGCTTCGACGATAGTTAGTACAGGCTGAAAAACTGCTTTAATTATTGCACCTACCGATGATATTGCATCAGCCCAAAGCATAAAGACTGCAATAACTGACTTGATTACATTGATCTGTGTTGCCGCAACCTTAATCATAAACTTCATTACTGTCCCGAGTGCATCGAAAGCTTTTGATAGCATATTTCCTTCTTGTGTTGCGTCCTCTAAATAACCTACAAGATTCTCAACATACCCCATAAGCATATCAACAATGCCTCCCGATCCCCCACCGAGTTTCATTAAAACCTCACCAACTCTACGAAAGACATCTTTTACTTTTTCACCCGCTACTGCGAGTTTTTCTGCAAATGACTGCTTCATTTCATCAGCCGCAACTTTGGTTGAGTTCATTCTTGTTTCTTGAGCCTCAAGTGCTTTCGTCAATCCTTCAGCCCCGTTCTTTGTGAGATTCAAGGCCGCTTTACCCGCCTCTAGTGAACCGAACATATCGATCATACTTTGATCGTTTTCTGCGGCTGAATCTGACATTGCAAGCAAGGCATCTTTTACACTTCCCCCATTCTTTACAAAGTCGGGAAATGTTGTACCCGTTAAGTCTTCGAATGCTTTGTTAGCTTTTGATCCCGACTTTGCTAATTCTGAAAGCATTGCTGAAATCTGTGTGCCCGCAACTCCCGTCTTACCCTCACCTAACTTCGCAGTTAAGTCAGCAAATAGCGCCCCAACTTCAGAAAACTTTATACCTAAAGCAGATGCAATCGGTGTTACTTTACCTACCTCGGCACCTAACTCTGAGAAGTTTGTATAACCTCCTTTAACTGTTGTAAATAATACATCAGAAACATCTCGGGCCTTACTTGCCTCCATCCCGTATCCGTTCAAGACCGTCGTAATAGCCGCGACCGCATCTGATAGCGAAGCAACGCCCCCTTTAGCCGCATCGCCCGCAACCTTTAAGAAGTCGACTACATTTTCTTTCGGTATCCCCGCGGATAAAGCGTTGTACATACCTTGTAACACATCTGTAATTGGGGCACCAAACTCTTTTGATATTTCTCTTGCTCCGTCTACCAATTGCTTTCTCATTTTATTAGAAGCATCGGGTATCATTGTAAATACCTCTCGGGTCTTTTTTTCCATGTCGATAAAGTCCTTAATTCCTTTACCTACAAACGCGACAATAGCCGCCCCCGCGGCAACAAACCCACCAATAAAAGCGCCCTTTAAAAAGCTCGAAAACTTCGTCCCTCCTTTCTTGGCTTTATCTGTTCCCTCAAGGAACTTCTTTGCATCAAGTCCGAGGGTTGCTAATATTGAAAACTTTGACATCAATTCCCCATGTTGGCTTGTTTAAGAAATTCGGCTTTAAGTTTATCAACTGCGGGATTAAACTCGATAGGAGTCCCACCATTAGTAACTGTTAAGCGTTGTGTAATACTACTCAACAACTGAAACATTTGACTTAAAGGAAGGTCGAGTATTTGCTCACTTGTCCATCCGTACTCACTTGCCATGAGGTCAATTACAGAACTTGCAAAGTGAGCATTGCTTGGACTACTTTCACCACCTTGGTTAATGTGGCTAAGATTGTCCTTTAAGTAATCGGTAATTTCTTGCTCTAGGCTTTCGGGAAATTTCCCCATGCCTTGCCTAAATGCTTTAGCCGCAGCTTCGTTTGGAGTAAACTGATCGGAACAAACCCATATAAAAGTAACTACATCTTCGTGCGTAGCATCCTTGCCACTTAGTAAGGGACTTTCGACTTGTTCAAGAAAGATTAACTTTCTTAATGTCATAGGAGACAAGAGTGTCCCCGCTATCTGATGTGGTAGTTGAACCCAAGCTTCGGCGCGAGATTTGAAGTCTTCGTTCTTCGCATCCGCAATTCTTTTTCGGTACTCCTCCCACAATGTTTGTGGGTTTCTTTGCACACCGATTTATACGTTTATTTTCTTATAAAAGTTCACAGAGACTTTTGTGTAATCTCCCTGTGATTGAGCCTCACTCACATCTTGTATAACATAAACTCCATCATTGTCTCCACTTGCGAGCGTAAACTCATCTCCGCGAGCGGGGGCAGTATCTGTTCCTTGAAGTTGCAATGTTGTTGATCCTTCTATACGACCTGGGACAATTGTTGAGCCTACGGGTTCTCCGTTTGAGTCATCAATGTCTACACGACTTGCAGTTGAGTTAAAACTCATTGATTCAGCGATGTATGTCTTTGCGTCTATAGTAATCGGACTGTACTCGATTCCGAATTTATGCGTTCCGTCTTTTGTAATAGCCATAGGTTTTGTTTTTTGAGTTATTTGAAATGAAGAAATTTCGTGTGAGTCGACCACTCGTATAGTTATTTGTGTCGGTAAAAGCGTACTAGTGGTAAAAGTAAAGCCCGTTCTTTGTCCTTGGAAAAACTTTTGAGTTACATTATCGCTATCTCTTTCAACCGCCTCATCTATGAAATCAATTCGGTAATTTGTTGAGGTGCTTGCGATTGTGTATTTCTCGTCTTCTAGCAATGTAATATCTTGCGAAGCGATCAGAGCAACGGATGAACTTGCGTCCCCTTTGAATTTGCCATTTGCAAGTTCTGTCTGACTTAGTACACCTTGTGTTATAGTCCAATCATCAAGTGTGGCCACAAGACCCCAAGATGAATCACCCAACACTCGCCAATAAAAACCGCCACTTCCATCCTTTTTTGTCAACTGATAACTGCTGTTGCTATCGTTGTAATCTGTAATATCAAGAATTTCGTCGACGGCAAAGCTTGCCCCGTTGTAATTCCCCGCTATTTTAACAAATGCTTTTGCGGTACCAACTGCAACAAGCGCATCGCCTGTCGCGGTAGTAGTCGTAGATGTAAAGTTAGGGTTTAGGATTAAGCTCATATTTATATGTGTTTCTAATATTGTATGTTGTGTCAACCTTTGCAGACAACCAAAAGGCCTCTGTGGCATCTTTCATCTTTCCTTGTACTTTTATTTACAACAAAAGAATTATACTTTCGGGCATCTGCTTCTAGTTTATATTTCTGCAAATTAGGAAAGTCTTTATTTGTTACATCATGTGCAATTAAAACCCCATTCGGGTTTAGCATATCGTATAGTTTCCCGCACCATTGGTCGCTTGCTCCATGTGCTCCATCTGAAATTATAAAGTCAAATCGCTCGCTTTCGCTTTGGCTTACATATTCTTTTTCGGACTGAGTTATAATATTTGCACCAAGCTTTTTTAATTCAATCGCAATCCTAGGAAGCTCGCCTTTCCAATCTTGCCAATTATCAACACACACAAGCTCAGAATTATTTTCATTAAATGTATTGGTCTGTAAAACAACCTGTGAAACATTGCCTGTACCCACTCCGAGTTCAAGAATCCGTTTGGGCTTATACGATGCAAGCAATCCCTGTATTAGGTACAAGTGGCACTTATCAATAGCTTGATACCCGTATGTAAATTGGTCTAAGTTTATCATGAGCAAGCCGCCCTTATCATGTAATCGGATTGAGTTACTCTAGCTGAACCCGATATCATTTGTGTTGATGACTCCATTCTTATGTAACTTACATGGTGGTCGGGCAAGTTACTTGTGTCAAAGTTATCTGACGATCGCAGAAAGATTTGTCGTACAGAAGAAACTCCACTATTGTGCTCCGATCTACTCGTTCCGTCGTCTGCATTTGTGATCACTCGTACAGACAATGTCAGATCAAACTTAGCATACTCGGGTAAAGTCGAGCCAACTCCATCTAAAGTCTCAAGAAAGTTGAGGCTTGAAACTTCTATCTCTATTCTTGGTGTTATGAATTGATTGTCATCAAAACCCTTAAATATCGTATAACCACTAATTCCATCCAAGAAACTTGCGACCGCATCCTCTATTGACTCCTCGATCTTTAGGTTCATTGGTTTGAGAATCTCCTATTACAAGTAAGGGTTAGTTGTACAGGGTCATTCTCATCATCATACTGCAACGCAAGCACTTTGACTTGCCGACCCGATGCATCTTCAAGTATTGAGCCTATTGATGGAAGTGTCGCATACTTAGTCGCATTCAGCGAATACTCAGTATTGGCGTTTATATAAATACCATTAACTTCTATCTCGCGATCCTCGTCCGTCTCTGAACAAGTAGCGATAAACTCTAAACTAGCTATCGATGCAGGAAGAACGCCCGTTAAGGGCGAACTTCTCTGATCGATAATGTGATCTAAATCACTACTCAGAAGGTCTTGCTTTAATTGGCTCACTTTTTATTACCTTGCGTAAGCGATTACCTCCACGCTCGGTAAAGTATCCAATCTTGTCGAACTGAATTGGGTCTTTTGTCTTCCATATCTCTAGAACTTCCCTAGCAGAACCTGTCTTGATATTACGGATAGTTCCGTCCTCAAGCATTCCGTATGCAGTACCTAACATCGTATTAAGCGTGTACGAGTCTAACGATTGCGTCGGGATTTACAGTTGTGTATCCGTACAAAGCTTCAATGGCCGCAACGGATTCGCCTGTATCTGCCTTATAAAACTGCCTGTAACCCATAGTCATTCCATCATCATTGGAAAGCTTGTCCGTGCGAGTGTAAGCGGCCTCGCCACCCGAGTTAGGTTGAAGGTATCTAAATGCAACTGCAAGAGCGGCGGGATGCACCAAGAACCCTACAAGGTTTTCACCATTCTCAGGAAGGGTCGGGCATTCATATACGGAAGGGATACCAACGATAGATGGTACATTTCCTTGTCGTATTGCATCAGAGGACCCATAGGCATCAGCAGTCAGTTCTGCAAATGAAAGCATTCCCGCATAGTAGTCAGAGTGAAGTATTAATGCACATTGAGCGGGGTCACCTCCGTTTCCAACCATGACTTTTCGAGCATTAATAATGTCGTCCAAAGACAAACTCGTAGCAGTTGCTGAAACCGTTTCGGATGATGAAAAGTTACTAGCGACAACTGTTGAACAAATACTAACAAAGATTTCGTTTGCAAGATCAGCACCTTTTTGTGCGCCAAAACGCTCAAGTGATGCCACCGCGTTTTCACTTACCTGTGTATCGTTCAGCGTCCAATTAGTAAAAAGATGTGAATCTAGTTGTACCGTTGCTTCATCAATCTTTGAACTTTTATCCGCATCATACTTTGTTGTACCCGCGGTAAAAGCAGAAACAGTAGAAGTACCATCATTAGCAAACTGAGGAACATAAGGAATTACGATCTTTTCTCCTGTTTGCCCCGCATCAGTATCATAGCTAGTCGTGAATGCTTGCAATGGAGCAAGTTTCTTGGTGAACGCCTCAAGTGCGTTTGCAGAAATGATCTTTCCTGCTAAATCTGCGTCAATAGTAGTTGTCATAATTTTTGTGTTTTAGAGTTATCTTTTAAGTAATGCTTTCTTCAAGTCGCCCGAATTGTTTTTAGTGAAGTTTATTAGCTCTGATCCATTCATTTTCATGTATCGATCTTTTACTGACATTACTTTCTCTGCCACATCTTCGTTGTTTGCCTTCGGTGTTATCCGTTTAGCAAGACCGAGTTTATTTAAAGTTGTAAGTCGACCTAAAGCGTCCCCGTGACTTGCTTGCGTTGCTACAAGTGCATCTACTTTTAATGATAGTTCCTGTAAACCTTCAGCTAATTCTGCCATTAAGTCCAATGATGCTTCTTCGGGGCTACCTTCAGCTTCTGCTTCAGTTTCTTCTTCGGAAGATTCATCTGACTCTGTGTCCTCAATGGTATCTTCTGCTGCTAATGCAATATTTTCTGCCTCTAGTTCTGCGTCAGTAGTCGCATCCGTGTCGGTATTTTTTTCGTCTTCAGTCATAATGTGTGAGTTATATTTTGTTAGTGCTTTAAAAAGTCCCTTCTCATTACAGGCAGGTTCGTCAACAAAATCTGCAGAATAAATCTCAACAAATCGAACGACGGGCATGTCATACTTTGAGTCTTTAGGCTTTTCGTCCTCGGCAAACTTTTTAAAAGTTCCGTCTTTCAATGCCCAAAATAGTTCGTTTTCAAATACCAAGCTAATGCCAAAAGTCTCGGGAATCTCTGTAGCAATATCAAATAGTCTATTATACTTTTCGGGCTCATCTTTTTTGAATGACTCTAGTGCAACAAACTGCTTTGCCATTAGCCTATCTTCATCAATATAAAAGTCCTTAAAGAAACCTACTTGTTGGAGAATCCTATCTGATTCCAATGCCCCGTTATGAGTTAAAAAAGCGGGTATTTTATTAGGTGCAATCTCTAGTGCGCTTTGTAATGAGTCCCTGTCTACATACACCCCATGGCCTTTTGCTTCGCCCGCTTGAATCAAGCTTACTTCGCTCATTACTCCAACTGCCTCTGTTGCTCTTGCCTGTCTAAAAGCATTTTTATGACTAATTCTGTCTGCACTCATTTTTAATTTTTTAAGTTTGGCAATCGCCCATTCGACTCCGCTTGTTCCTCCCCATGCGTCCCACATAATTCCCCCGCATCCTTCGGAGTACGGAACATCTTTATGCTGTTGATGTCGCTTAAAGCTCGCCATCCTAGATATGGTTTCTCTTGAAATGTTTTTTCTGTCCGCAAGTTGCCTTGCACGAGTCCATCCAACTGCAGTCCCGCAACTCGACCCATTCTTTTCTTTCCACGCAATCGCTTTCTTCGCATTGTTGGAGGCTGATTTCGGATAGTCATTATAGGTCGGCATCGGGTTGTTCTTCAACTATAGGTTTCTTGTCAACCATTTCGGGTTCTTCGAGAGGTGCGTAAGAAAAACTACCAAAGGTTGTAATTGGATTCATTAAGTCTCTCCATGAGTCAAGGTCATATTGTATTGCCAATTCTTTTGCCTTGGAAATATCTTTTGCTTTTTGTGTAAAGATTTCCTCGGGTGTACTTCCGAACTGACCGCAGATAGTATCGATACTTACTGCACCCATTTGTAGGTATTGTGCATCGGCCGCAACTTGACTCGATCTGTTTATCCATCTAAATGCGGGCGATTGCCAAGGTACCTTATTTAGTTTTAGGTTAACTTCTGTATTGATCGTTAGCTCCTTCGATTCTAACGCATACTTGAGTCTCCAACCCCACCACTTATTTAAAGTTTGTTGCATGAATCTTTGTTCAGCCTCTATCGTGTTTTGATAAAGTAAAACCATGCCTTGCGATGCCGAAAAGCTTGTTTCTCCTATGGTCATTAAAAGGTACTCAGTAGGGATGCCTATTGTACTTCCGACTTTTCTTAATTTATAAACCAACCACTCGATTGCATTTACATTTGGTCGACCACTTGGTGAAATCACACTAACATCTTCTCCAGGCTCCAAGTAATGGAATCGCCCCGGCTCGAAATACTCCAATCGATCATCAGCCTCGGCGCGAGCCCCCAACTCGAAATCCAAAGCAGATTCTTTTTTCACCGCGGCTGATAAAGATGCGGAGGCTTTTGCCGAAATCATTTCAATGTTTTCGTACTCCTGTATATCCATTAAAACATCTACTGCGGTGGCAAGTTCGGGAACTCCTCGCAGTTGCCCTATGCGCATTCGCTTTGTGTGATGTATAAATCTGTCCGCGGGAATTAATTCGCTTTTAGCACGACCATTATCCCTAAGTTGTCCAATGTGGTATCCTGTAACGGCACCTACATCGTTTAGTTCTAGACCTTCTATGATACCCTTCTTTTCGCTTTGCTCCGATTCCTTGGGCATAAAGACGCTTGGAGTATCAACGCCAATTTGTTCGCCCGCAATAAGCTGAACCCGTCCATCATCGAGTAAAAGTAAACCGCCATCGCCATGAATTAATGGTAGTGATGAAAGTAACTTTTGAGACTCCATCATTGAAAGTCCCGAAACTTCGCAGTCGCTTGAGTAATCATCCCACCAACTTTCTAATTCTTTATCTAAAACAGGATCGCCTGTATCGGGTCTAGGTTTTAAGCCACGCCCAATTACATCCTCTTCACGCAGTCGGCAGATCGCTTTGACGCATGGGTTATTTCTTCTTTGATCGAGTAGGATACTAATCATCGACAACCTATCGCCCAATGGAAGTTCTTTATCCTCTGTAAAGATTCCTCCGTAAATTCTTTTTTGCTCCCTATATCGAGTATTTTTAGTAGCGTCATAACCAACGCCAATGCCAAAAGCATATCGGGTCGCTTTCTTTAACCTTTGGAAAAAATTAGCCTTCATCTTCGTCTGACCCTATCACCTCAGTCTTTTTGCTAAAATCGACAAGATTAAATCCTGTAGCCCTTGTACCCGAATCAGTTCGTGCCGCGATTCTTCGATTGTAGGTATTTATTAGTTTTTGTAAGTCGTTGCGCATTTCGTAAGTAACTGATCTTCCTCCAAGAGTATAACCCGAAAGTCCCGTGGTCATTAATTCATCAAGTGCGGTTTGCATTGCATCCCGAGAAGTGACTAAGTCTGCGACTGATTGTATGTCTGCCATTATCTATAATACATCTTACTATTATTGCTTATCGTCAACCTTCGAAGATAAACCCGTACGCTTTTGCCATCTTTTCGGGGTCATCAAATACACCCAATCGTAGGTTTTTCTTAAAAAACTTTTCCCGTCCATCAATTGCTCTTTGTACTACTCTCTTGCCTCCTGTGCCATAGTAGACTGTCTCTGAAGTAGATTCAAAAGTTAGCGTGTATTTACTTCCCGATCCTTTTTCCTCAACGCGAGTAACCTTTGCTCCGTAGTCGGGGTTTGTTTTGAATGCAGACTCTGCTTTTTTGTCGCCCTTCACTTTTATTCCCGCTTTTTTCGCAATAAATAAAAAAGTAGACTTTGCTAAACCTATTCTGCCTATCCTTCTTTCCTTCATTCCTTTGAGCCGTTTTTTAACTCTAGCAAAGTTTTCGGAAGTTAAATCGGTCGGGAGTTTAAACTTTCGATTGCCCTCGAATGTAATCTGTGAGACTAAGTCGGGCGATTGCTTTGGGTATGTAATTCCGTTATGTGGTTTTTCGGCATCCTTCATCTTTTGGACGCTCCCTTTTAATACAAATCTTTTTCCTATTTTGGATTTATTTGATGACTTGGTGTTGGCAATACATTGCTCTAGTACGCCCTTCAGTTCACCCTTTACCATTTTCTCAATATTTTCTTTGCCTACTTGCTTTGATAAAAGCACAAGCATGTGGTTGAAATTTGTGAAATCTAAATCGTATTCTTTTTTGTTTCGTTTTGCCATGAACCAACAATGAGTCTCATAATATAGATAATTGTCAACATAGGCAGAGCTATGATGCACATAGGTATTGCTAATATAAAAATTCCGACAAACGATGCAGATGCAATTGCCCAATAGCAAGCGTCTCTCATTTGCCTACCAAATGCTTTTCCTTTTTTCTGATCTACCTCTATTTGACTCCTCATTGTTACTACTTCCTCCGTTTGCTCTGCTATCACTTGGGCTAAGTCCGCTCGTATCTTGTACCCTACCAAATCCAACCAATTTACTAAACGCGAGACAATACGTTTCGCAGTCCCAATAATGATCCCCCGCCCCACTTTTTGTTCTCCACTCAACTGATACTTCTCCTTTTTTGTTTACGCTTTCGTGCTGCCATTTTGAACTTAGTTGCTTAAGGTACATAATGTCGGGGTCTTTGTAAAGCCGCCAACCTTTTGTTTTTCCCGCTCGCCTTGCTCCTAATTCTCCTTGCCAAACCGTAACATCCAAATGAATTAGTTTTATTTTATGCTTTCCTTGTTTGCCCGATCCCGAAAACGGATCGATTTGATTAACCTTAAATGGGGTCGCCATCGACTTCCATCCTTTTATCCCTGTCCAACTTCTGCGTCGCAAGAATAATTGCTCGTAACATTCCTGTGCCCGATCCCCATACCCTGTATCCATCACCCCGTAGTGACACTCATAGGTCGCAAAAGCGTCATCAAGATCAGCAAATGTAGGAACCATCGAATGATCGATGAGATAGCTTGACCCGTCTTTATCAAAGCCTCTAACGATATAATAAAAATGTGATCTCTGAACATCAACCGACATAATTCTAAGCTCGCCTTTGATCGTACCTCTTTCGTACTCGCCCTCTAGTTCTTGTATCTTCTCGACACTAACATTTAATATTTCATCCTTCCAAGGTTCAGCAAGCCAACCCTGTACAAAGTTTCTAATCCCGTCCACATTGTCGTGTGCTTGAATCCACTTAACCATGATGTCGCTGAAAGTTAAGGTCGGAGAATACAGGCTATTTAAGTGATAACTTCGATGTTTATTAGAGCTAGATTGAGCCCGCCATTTACCTTGGCCCAACATTACTTGCTTTTGCTTATCATCGATAGGCTTATTACAAACTTGGCAGTAGTAGTAAGTTGTTTTGATAACCTCGTTTAGATTGTACCCATCGGGCGTTCGGGATTTCTCCCGATCATACCTAATCATAAAATCATCCCCGATCTTCCACTCAAAGCTTATCTCGTTCAAGCAATGCGGACAAGGCATCATGTATTTTCTTCTGTCTCCGTTTTGATACTCTCCCCATATCCCTGTTGTCTCTTCGAGTGGAGTTGACGCTTGGATTACCTTGTAATTTCTTCGGCCTTTTACTCGATCCATTGCTTCCCGTCGACTGCTTTCGGAAATAATATCTATCTCATCGAGGACAAGTATACTTACAGGATAATTTCTAACATTTGCCCTACTGCCACCACCGACAAGATTTATTGAGCATCGATCAAACTCCAATCGATTAGTTGTGATGCGATCTTTGTCTATATTCCCGTTAGCGCTTTTCGGCATCCTATCGTACAAGCATTTTGTATCTGTGAAAAAAGGTATGAGTCTATCTTGGCTAAATGTTCTAACGACCGCGTCTGTAGGGTACACCATTAGTACAGGAGATGGCTTTTGGTCTACGCTATAACCCACGCCTATGTAAATTGTAGTTGTTTTACTTGTTTGGCTTCCCCAACAAAGACTAATCTGCTTTACCTGTGGGTCAGCAAAGTTCTCAAGCACCTCTCTTACATACGGATAGCTTTTTGTAGAATAAAGCCCCGCCTGTTCTGTAATACGCTCACTAAGAACAACATTATCTTCTGCCCACTCGACTACACTTTTATTCTCAAATGGTTTGAGTGCGTTTAAAGCGTACTCAGTAAGGTCGATCGGTTTTTTCATTTATTTGTCCATAGGCTTTTCTTGAGAATCTTTGCAACTTTTGGGAATTGAGCCTCAAGTTTTTTTAATTCCGTTTGTCTTTTTTTGTGTTGGTATTGTCGACTTGTTCCTTTTTCTTCTGCCAACTTTGAATAAGATTTCTTTTCCTCTCCCGATCCCGAAAGAACTTGCATCGTTAGCTGAAACGATTCGGGTGATGTATGAAATACATGTACTATTTGCTGAAGAAATAATATACATTTTTTGGGATTATGCTCATAAAACTCCATGATTCTTACTGCTACCTCTCCCGCTAGTATTGTGATTGTGTTTTTCGTGTCGGGTTCTTTTACCTCGTGTAAAAGTTTATCATCATACGGAACGAGTTTCATGTCGGCTCGATCTTCATTGATGTTAGTATTTTTTCCTTAATGAGAGGATTGCTTGAAGTTACCAATGCAAGGTTTAGTAATTCTTCTTTATTCCATCTTGAAGATAATTTTGTTTCTACATTCCAATATTGCCTAACCAATACTCGCAAATCCAAAAGTTCATCTTGATCGAAGTCGTCTACTTCTAACGCGAGGTTTACGAGGTCTCTAGCAATCGTGGAATCATATACCTCGGGAGTAGAACACAAATCCACTGCGAGGCTTATCACTTCTTTTATATCATCTATCATTTTCTCACCTCGACTTGAAGTTGGCTTAATGTCTCATTTACACATTCTCTGAGATCGGACTCAACTGCTTCAGCATTTTTTGGATCGAGCTTTGAAGCATATCTTTTTGGGAAGTTTTCTAATAGTCTGTGCATTGTTCCTGTAACAAGTGAGATCACTCTGTGAGCTTCAGATATAGGGACCCAATTCTCCTCTATTTTCTTAAGCTCTATCTCTCTCAGTTTACGCTCTGCTATTTGTCGCTTATGCTTTTCCTGTGTCTCCATTGCTTTCAAATCTATAATCTCCTGTGCAGTCCAATGGCGACCCCCGACTGCTACACGACCCGACCCTTTATCAGTAGTCGATTCCTTCTGTTCAATAAATGCGTGCCACTCTGCGATGTTTAGTGACTTGGGTGCGTCTGTAGCCTTTTGCCAATTGTATATTGATTGTCTACTTACTCCCAATGTGTTTGACAGTTCGACAATTGACTTTGCTTGCTGATGCTCGCCCGCGTAAGTCCCGATGTGCTTGAGTTCGCTAGGCGTAAGTGGTTTACCCTCAGTGACTTTGCGGACAATGTTCTTGATGTTCCCCTCAAGGATTTTTTGAGCCTGTTCTTTTTTTAGCATAGGCGGTTGAGTGTACACAGGAACTTCAGCCCAAAGAATCTATAAAAACAACGGGGTCGGGAGGGGTCTGCGTCGCTGTCAGATCGAAGGAATTTATGGGTGGGGGGGGTTAGAACTGCGAGCCCGAGAAGCTTTTTGAGTTGGATTGCACGATGCTCAAATTTCTTTAAGCCTGTTTTGTTCTGTCTGTATGTGATTGTGATACAACGATATTTACTTCCTACTGAGGTCAGAGTCAAAAACTATAATCAAATCTGCGTTGATCTGTTTTATTCTGCGTTGATCTGCGTTGATCTGCGTTGATCTGTTAGCATCTGTTAGCATCTGCGTTGATCTACTTGCATCTGCGTTGATCCGTTAGCATCTATTCGTATCTATTCGTATCTATTCGTATCTGTACGAGTAACCTATCGAAACCTATCAGTTATTTCTTCGATTGTTGGCAAGGAACTTATTATTTCTTTCCTTCTCACTCGCCTTTGGTTTATGTAAGCAAACTGCCTAAAGTATTTTAGTAACTTCCTGTTGTCGGAAAAGTCCACCCATGTTGTTTTGGGTAATGCAAAAGGATAAAAAGTGAGTAAGGAATTTGTTTGGGATAAAATCTTTCGTGCGGAAGAAACCTTTTCACATAATTCAGTTATCAAATAATTCTTTGTCCTTATATGCTCAACCTCTTCCGATTTTCTTAATTCCTCTGAAAGATCAAACAGGCTTTTATTTGCTTCATGCTCATGTGGGAATGGAGATTTGAATCGGGAATCCTCATGGGAATCGAGTACGAGTAATCCTGTTTGGGTTTTCTTTGGAGTATATAATTGATGTTGTATTCTGAAACGATCCGCGAACCTATCGATCTCAGATTCTTTCGCCCCCGAACAATTCGGGAAATCATGTCTTTGAAGCGTGAAATTGTAATTATACTTGATACTTTGATCAGAAATGACCCGATACACGCCCTTATGCGTATTCAGAAGTTCATTTTGCCCGAAATCCGATATAATATATACACCTAGGGGTTTCATACGCATGAGCGACGGGAAATAGACACCCATAATATAGTGCCAAAAATTGCTCAGTAAATATTTCGGAACATTATTTTTTAATCGAGTGACTTCAGTTTCTTTTTTCATTTCTTAAAAATAAAGAAGGGAGCAGGGACAACCACGACCCTACCCCCTTCAGTTTTTTTTCCTTCGATCGAGAAATTAAGAATTTATTATTCCGTTCGCGATGATTGCGAGGTCGGCATACCCATCCATCTCTGTGCATTCGGGAAACCTTTTTTCGATTTCCGTAATGTACTTTGCTTGATACTCCGAACTCATATTGCGTTGAACCCATTTGGCAATGTTCACAAAACTCGTTTTGCTCATCCCTGTCAAACATTGAGTCAAAGCATACATAATACTTGGGCTAGTATTGTTTAATTCTGACATGGATGGGTTTTTTCCTTGGGCGATGCGTCTCGGAAAGTCTCCAAGTTGCTCAATCATTTGAATAAAGCTTAAAAACTCTGTTGCAAATGCCTCCCCGATTGCACCTTCCATAATTTCGTGCGACCTTAAACCGACCTTAAATAAATCGGAAACTGCCTCGATAGTTCTCGGGCAAGGTTGGTTGGACATTGTTTCCCCATCTGAATCCATGTAATCGGGATCAAACGAGTGGAGCATATCGGGTTTCCATTTCACAAAGGCAATAACCTCGGGAGCAATCTCATTTTCATAAGCCCAATCGAGCCAAGAATCCAAGTCGGGCGAAAGTTTTAATCGAGTTTTAAATCGAGAAATTAGTGGGGTAAGCATTCCTTGTACCCCCGCCCGATCTTGTTTTCGATTTGATGCCGCAGTAAATACCACATGATCGGATATTTTGTGCCCATTTACTTCCCTCGCCATAATCAATTGCATCAAAGCCGCCTGTACACCTTTTGAGCATTGCCCTATATCATCAAGGAAACAAATCGTTGGGCGATCAGCCTCAAGTAACTTTCTGAGTTGGGCGGTCGGTAGAAACTCTGCCCGTGTTTGTTTATCGGTTACCACGACCGCGGGAACGCCCTTTAGGTCAGTCGGATCGAATACAACAGGATGCATAATTACGAGATCGTAGTCGAGGTCGCGAGCAAGTTGCTTTATTATTTCTGTTTTGCCTAATCCTGGAGCACCAAGCGTAAGGAATTGGAATTTATTTTCGAGCAATACTTTTGCTTGGGGAATATAATTATTTATGATCATTTTATTTATGGTTGTTTTATTTATGGTTGTTTTTAGTTGCTCATCCGTATGATGAGGTCAGTTGATTTCCAATTGGGTTCATTCGTGAATCGAGGTGACCCGTTTGGAGTTATAAGAAATATAGTATCGTATTTGCATGTATTCGGAACATTGACAAACCCATCGGTGATAACAATGACCGCGAGAGGTTCGTCTTCCATTTTATCGACAAAGTTAAAAGCGGAAGTAAAACAAGTCCCCCCCCCGCCTTTTGGTTTCGGTATTGGGTCGTCGGGCAAAAGCTCTGAGCATGATTGAACAATTGTGTCAGCATATATCAAAGCAAATGTTTGATCCATTCCCGCATCCTCAAAAACACGGGTCGCGTTTCTTGTTTCCGCAATAGCCTTCTCCATGTGGGGAGGTGTCATCGATCCCGAAGCATCTAATATTATAACAATGCGACCAATCGATTCGGACATGAATCGGGGAAGCAAGATATTATTTATTTGTTTGGGTGATTGGAATGAGAAATCAATTGGGGCAATTTGACCCATTGCGTTCTCTAGGATTTGTTCCCAAGGTAGAGAAGGTTTCATTACCTTTTCGAGAATGTCCTGTTCAATTCCCGCGGGCATTGATCCCGATTGTTGAGCATTGAGCATCGCCTGTCGAACCTCGCGTTTCCTTTGAGCGATTTCCTCCTCGGTATCTTTATTTTCATCACAAGGTCGAACCTCGCCCCATTCCCCTACTTGCGACTCAGTCGTTTGATCGCCTGTATCGGGGTTATCGCCCGTATCATCCCCCGAACCCTCGCCCTCCGACGAGCTTTCGCCTGTATCGGGTTCGTCTGTATTATTATTAGGGTCGTCCTCGTTCTGTTTATCATCCTCGTCCTCGTCTTTTGCTTCCTCCATTAATGTTGAGAATATTTGTTCCGCGGATTTATTTTTAAATCGATTGAGGTTTTCCCTGTCGGTTTGCCCGTTGGGTGGAAACTCAAATCGTGTCGGGTCAAGCAGATGTTGATTGATTGCATAATCACAAGCCCGATTCCAAATATCAAAGTTCCCGTCGCGAGCAAGTCGTGGGATTCTTAAATCGTGCAACAATGCTTTGTGCATTACTTCGTGGCAGATCAAAGTTCTTTTTTGTTTTGGGTTGAGTGATTTCCAAAAATTAATTCCGAATCCCATTTTATCGCCCATCACCCACGCGGTGGCATTCGGGTCGGGATCGATTTCGACTTTTAATCCTAATGCAATCGAAGCAAAGAATGGCTCAAGGAATATTAATTTCCCGATTTGGTTTTTTATATCTTGTATCATGTGGTTGTTTCCTTTTTACCCCCCCCCGCCTTCGTGACGAGAGGGGTCGTTGGGTTTATTATATTATGAAGGGAGGTTTGTCATCAGATCGGCAACGCGAGATTTGAGCGCCTTGCAAGCCTTGGCTCGTTTCGGATTCGATTCCCCTGAGTTTTCCTTGAGTTCTTTAAGCGATGCACAAGTTTCATTAAATGTGGCTTGTGTTTTATTTATGAGTTCGGTCAGCACTTTATCCTCTGCGAAGTTTAGAGCGTGGGCTGAGTTTAATATCGTAGTGACCGCGTCGTATGTCGATGTTCGGAATCTTTCCGCGTCACCCGATTCCATTGCAGACAATCGGTCGATTAGTTTCTCGATCGCTTTAATTATTCTGAAATAATTATTTCGGTTTGCCTCATTCAGCCGATGGGTAACATTTTGCTCAACTTGTTCCTGTATGTCACGCATCACCTTTGAGTCTAGGTTATCGATACGAGTGTCGGAATCGGAGATCGTTTCCATTTCGGATCGCACCCCGTATTTATCAAGCCATTCATCGACGAGAGGAAACTCTTCGGGTTTGAACATTTCCTTTAATCGATTTTGGGCATCAAGTATAATTGCATCATACTGATCTCGGAGTAAACTTTTCTCTGTGTCGAACTTTTCTTTTTGTTCGGAAAAGTATTTAAGATACTCAGTAACTTTTTTCGCGGGCAGTAATCTCCCGCCATTATCATCCCATGGGTGCGTGATTGAGTTTATATATTTATTAGTAGCAGATTTAATTCTTCTGAGTGGGCGAAGAACCGATGGTTGTATTATTCGATTTGATGAACGAACTGAATCCTCGTCCGCGTCCTTGAGCTTTGCGAGTTCCAATGCTCCTTCTTTATTCGATTTGTGACCCGACATAAAACTCCATCGCAAGCGGATAATTACCGCGGAGGAAGTTTGTTTCGAATCTTGTGGTTGGTTATTTTTATCTGTCATTTTATTTATGGTTGTTGTTTATGAGAGTTTTACTTGTGTTTTACTGAGATCGGATTGCACGAATGAGTTTAACTTTTCCTCTTTTCGTTTCATGTGAAATTCGTGGTTATTTATTTCCCTATTCAAGTCGCATATAAACCTCAAGGTATCTTGAAATAAATCCCTATCATCCCTATTCCCATTGAGTGCGATACCCGATGTGATCATTTCGATAAGCAATGAAGAATCTTCCTCGCGGTCAAGTGGATGATTAAGGAATATTATTCGAGCCCGTCGCACAATTTCTTCTCGATTACAAGTGTCCCCGATTCGACTCAAAACTTCTGAGTAATCTTTGCATCGATTGGGCGATACAGAATGCTTTTCGGCATCGTCGAGAATATTTGCAATATATTTCTTATAATTATTTACCTCCGAGATTCTTTGGTCGGCAAGATTGCTTAATGCTTTGTCGCATATTTTAATTAATGCAGTGAGTAGGTTTTGTGTTATTTTCATATCGTGGTTGTATTTTTTTTATCCTGTTGGATTTGGTTTTTATTTTTATGTATGAGAATCATGTCCCATGTATCGAGCATTTCCTGTTCGGAATATTTGTGTCGCGTCCCATTATACTCCTGTGCATACCAATTACTTGAATCCCCTAGGAGATCGCCTAGGATCGATTGTGGGTCAGTTATATAATTATATATATTCGAATCCTTAAGAAACGCTTGAGGGGTCAGCCTCGCCATCGCTTTATCGAAGGTAAATATTCGACACCTCAAAGCTTCGCGTTCCTTTCTCCATCGAGTTTTCTGATGCAGTAGGTTGGGTCCTGTATTCGAACTCATAGTGGTAATTTTGTGAGGTTACGAGTTTCGTTTACGACGCACCCCGCAAAATGTATGAGTTCGAGAGCAACGCATTGGCGAGGTTGGCGTGCCTCGATCAAGCGACTAACCTCGTTGAGATACCATTCGTGATCTCGTTCGGTATATCGACCTGTGTCATCTCGATTTATGTATCGGTTTTGTGCGAGTTGAGCCTGATGAATTAGTTCAAGATCAATATTTATTTTTTTAATTTTTTGAGAATGATAAGCAATTGTTTCCGAGTGGAATATTGAATCGCGGAAATAACCCGTAAGTTCATCCTCGGATACAATGTGCAATAAAGCACTTTGTTGAGCGTGAATTAATTTTTTCGTGGCGGTTGTTATTGTTTGCATGCACGCGTTGCGTTCTTCAAGCAAAAGTATATTTCTTTGTGTTGGTGTTTTCATGTGGTTGTTTTTTATTTGTGATTGTTGATTAGAAATTTCTTGGGCAATAATGAAATGAGATTACCCGTCCGTTTTCTTCGTCGATTAAAATGAAGTTCCCGAACATGTAATCCCTGTGTTTTTTAAGTATCCTCTTGGCCTTAGGAATCGTTTGCGTCCCTGTCGAATAAAACCAATCGATCATTGGGCCTTCATCGATATCAGAACGAGCTTTGCTTGCCCGATATAATTTCCAACCTGTACGAGTTTGGGTGAGGTTTTGTGTTTCCATATTATTTACCCTCCTTGTTTTGTGTTCCCAAATTCTCAAGAACAAGATCGTTTATGAGTAATGAGGTTTGTCGGCATTCGATTTCGATTGAGTCAGAGTAGGAATGAGGTCGGTCGGTTCGCGAGAGGTTTATATAACCCTCGATGGTTTTCACCATGGTTCGTCGCAACGATCGCAACGACTTGGTGTCGCATTGAGCATAATATTCAAGTTCGGAAATAACTCGTTCAATTAATTTTTTATCGATTAAGGTATTTTGTAGGGCGAGGGACGCGACCTGTAATTCCTTTACATCATTTATTGAACTCAGTTTTGAGATCGAAATAATTTCTTGGGTCAAATCGGTTTGATCGACCCCAACATTGTGGGCAACTTTTTGGAGTGTGGAAATGAGTGCGATTATTTTTATTTTCATATTGTGGTTGTTTTGATTTGTGATTGAGATTTATTAAGAATTTTTTAATCGATGCATCATGGAGTAGGCAGTTTCGTAATCCTCGATTCCTCCTACAAGTTCGACGGGTTCAATATTGGTTGAGCAATTCGAAATTAAAAGCACATCGGAAATATTTTTTATTTCTTTTTCGATTGCAAGGATTCGAAATCGATCCGCATCGGATTGGCAATTTGTTTCGAGCGAATTTCTTTCCTCGGTCAAAGCCTGTGTTCGGGAAATCACCATGATCGAATATGTGATCGTGCGTTGGGAAACATTTTCCTCGAGTGAGGATTTTTTAATTATTTTTAGGTTTTTCATTTTGTGGTTGTTTTTATTTTGTGATTGAGAATTTATTAAGCGATTACCATGAAACCATCGTGTATGTAATCGAGGTTTACCGCACCTACGAGAACAGGATGGAAACGATTCGTTTCGGGATTGTGATGAATAAAAAATCTGAGATTAGTATCGGGCAACTGATTTATTTTTTCGATTGCTTTGAGCGCCCGTTTTTCGGTCGCAAAGTTTTTTCCGTTAATCTTGATTTGTGTTTGAGTTTTTAATCCTTGAGTTTTCATTTTGTGGTTGTTTTTTATTTTGTGATTGTGATTGTGAAATTTATTTTTACCAAGCGAGTTTTAAATTCGAATCGTTGCCGATCGTTTTTATTATTTTATTATTATAGGTCGGGCATTCGAGAAACCATACTGAATGCGTGTCGGTTGAGAACGATTTGTGTTTCTTTACAATTTTGAAAATTCGATTTGAGTTATCGTGGTTTTTCGTGGTGAATTTAACAGGGTCACCGATGTTTAATTTTGAGTAA
>Ga0115568_10000335_pt1 | contig 34570 bp, 35 predicted proteins | sample COGITO_mtgs_1204_FD_87296 | JGI IMG/M metagenome (GOLD analysis project Ga0115568, IMG submission 87296) | Pelagic marine microbial communities from North Sea - COGITO_mtgs_120426 | ecosystem: Environmental > Aquatic > Marine > Epipelagic | place: Germany:Helgoland, sampling site Kabeltonne...
CTAACTTCAAAGCAGTGAGTGAAGTGGTTTCTGCAGGTTTTAAAACCACGGTATTTCCGCAAGCTAAAGCGGGAGCAATCTTCCATGCAGCCATCAAGAGAGGAAAATTCCAAGGAATGATTTGTCCTGCAACTCCTAATGATTCAGTTTTTTGATTCGGGAATGCATATTCAAGTTTGTCGGCCCAACCAGCATAGTAGAAAAAATGTGCAGCAGCTAGAGGCACATCAATATCTCTAGATTCGCGAATTGGCTTTCCACCATCCATACTTTCGATGATGGCAAATTCACGGGCTCTTTCTTGAAGCATGCGAGCAATGCGATAGATGTATTTGGAACGTTCGCTTGCGGGCATTTTTGACCATACTTCAGTATAAGCTTTTCGCGCTGCCCTTACCGCAAGGTCAACATCCTTGTCATTAGCTTGAGCAAGCTCACTAATAGCTTGTTCAGTGGCAGGATTGATGCTCTTGAAATACTTTCCAGATTTAGGTTTCACAAACTTTCCGCCTATGAAAAGCTCGTATCGATCCTTGATTTTTACTGGAGAAGATTCCGGAGCAGGGGCGTAGTTCCATCCGCCTCCAAGTTCGAGTCTATTGTTATTCTTTTTAGCCATATCAGTCGATAGAGAAGTAGTCAGATGATTGATAAGTTCCTTGTGCTTGTTTTACCAATTGCATTAAAATATCATTTGCTAAAGAGCTTGCACCGAAACGAAACCATTGGTTCGACATCCATTGGTCGCCCAAGGTTTCGCGAAGCATTACTAAATAGTGCAGCGCTTGTTTTGCCGTTCGAATTCCGCCAGCAGGTTTCATAGCGACCATTTTTCCTGTTTTCAGATAATGATCGCGAATAGTTTCAAGCATTACCAAAGTGACAGGCATATTGGCAGCAGGTGAAATTTTTCCCGTGGAGGTTTTTATAAAATCAGCTCCAGCGTGGATGGCAATTTCAGAGGCAAGACGCACCTTATCGAAATCACCCAATTCACCAGTTTCGAGTATCACTTTAAGTCGAGCCTTTTTACCACAAACCGCTTTAATACTCGCTATTTCATCATGCACAAAATCATAATTTCCACTGAGAAATTGTCCTCTTGAGATAACCATGTCGACTTCATCGGCTCCTTGATCTATGGCCATTTGAGTGTCGAGTTTTTTCACTTGTAGTGAAGATTGTCCTGAAGGAAATGCTGTAGCTACGGCTGCCACTTTAATCCCCGACTTTCCTATAGCCTCCTTAGCTGTGCCCACCAGGTTTGGATAAACGCATATGGCAGCTACTGTTGGAAGGCCTTCTAAATCGTCGTGAAGATGTTGAGCTTTATAGCAGAGTTGCTTTACTTTCTGATCTGTGTCGGAACCTTCTAAAGTGGTTAAATCAATCATTGAAAGTGCAAGTTTCAAACCTTCAATTTTCGATTCTTTTTTAATGCTTCTTTTCTGAAAACGAGAAGCACGTTCAATGACTCCCACCTGATCGATGGTTCTTCCGGAGAAATAGCTTGGATGCATAATTCAAAGATAGCAATCCGAAGTGGTAGAAAGATTATCTGGTGCTATTGTATTAATTTAGCTTTTAGCCTCAAAGGAAACAACTTGCTTAAGCCAATCACTCTCGCTGTTATAACACTGCTATTAACGAGTATTTCAATCGCTCAAATTGGGGTGAAATACAACCAACATTTTGAACTTGGTGGAAATGGATCTGACTACGTTCATGACATGGATCATGACCCTTTTGGGAATTTGCTGATCATTGGACGTTTCGATTCCGATTCAATTGACCTCGATCCCGATACTGGCTCTTTTTATCTAACGCATCAAGGGCGGCAAGACATTTTTGTGGCCAAATATCAGAATGGGAACGAATTGCTTTGGGCTTTTGGAATTCAAAGTAATGCCCGAGATCAACCCTTAGATATTGAAAGTGATTTTCAAGGCAACATCATTATTACAGGACTTACTGAGGGTATAGTAGATCTGGACCCTGGGCTTGCGATAGTGAATGTAGGTACCCAACGTCAAACGAGATCATTTATGGCAAAGTACAACTCGAGCGGGAACTTGCTTTGGGCAATTGAAATCGACAATGCCCTCAATGGGAGGGCTAACACAGCTTATAACGAGTTGTGTGTTGATAGTAGTAATGCTATCTATGCGATAGGAAGCTTCGACGATCCTATAGATTTGGACCCTTCCTCTGGAAGCTGGGTTTTGAGCAATAACAAAAGCCATTCTGCAAACTTTATTGCCAAGTACAACAGCGCTGGTAATCTGATTTGGGCAAGAAAAATTGAAAGCTCCAGATCCGTAGACTTGCTTGATATTGAAATGAGTAGGAACAAAGAACTTTTTGTAGCAGGAAGCTTCATGGACAGCCTATTTATAGATAGTAATTTGATCTTTCAGGATTCTTGGAATGTGGATGGCTTTCTTTTAGGTTTTGATGAGCAGGGGAATTATGGATGGAATCAGCAATTCAGCTCTTCTGCTATCGGGAGAATGGAGACCCTTGCAGCCGATCCTATGGGAAATTTATTCTCAATGGGTTCTTTCAGTGATAGCTTAGACGCAGATCCCAGTTTGGGAACCGACTTCCATCATACCGTATCGAGAGATCCGTTTATTGTCAAACTTGATTCAGGCGGAATCTGGCATTACACAAAGGTTTTTGCCAGTTTTTGGAGATCTCAGGTTTTTGAGTTTTTGATTGATCAACAGGCGAATTTTCACCTTTGTGGGAGTTTTTACAACAGTCTGGATGTGGATCCTGGCCCAAATACCTTGTTGATGACAAGTGATGAATCCGCAGCATTCTACATGAAAGCAGATAGTAGTTTCTCAAGTATATATTTTGATGTTTATGACGCTGAGGATGCAGATAATTATTGTCGCGAAATGAGCTTGAATCCACAAGATGAGGCTGTAATTACAGGGGTGCTTGTCGACAGTGTGGATATAGACGGCTCACCCGATACGGTCATGCTTAAGGCCAAAGGCATAAATAGCGCTTGGATTCTCAATTTAGCTAATTGCAATCCTGTGATTCAGCCAAGTGTTTCAAATCTTCCAAGGATTTATGCTGAATGCCAGATTGATACCATACCAAGTCCAAGCGCCAGCAACGGCTGTGGGTATCAATTGAAACCTATTTATCCAGTTTCATTTCCAATCGACACCCAAGGTGTCGACACTTTATTGTGGACTTTCGATGATGGAAAAGGTAATCGCTTAATTCAGTCGCAAATCGCTGAAGTAAAAGACACGAGCAAACCTGTGCCTCAATTTGCGGCTCCAAGTATTTCTCAACGTTGTGATCTAGCAATGCCAGTTGCACCATTAGCCTACGATTCTTGTTCCGGCACAATAAGAGCAAGCACGCAAAACCAATTTCCGATTAGCCAAAATGACACTATTGTTTGGGTTTATGAGGACGATAACGGCAATCAAACCATTCAAAAACAGTCCGTAATCATAGTTCCTTTTGATACCATGGTGAGCCAACAAGCTTTGAGTCTTCAGGCCAATGATTCCATCGGGAATTACCAGTGGCTCGATTGCAACAATTCATTTCTGCCTGTCAATGGTGCCAACCAACAAAGCTTTACTCCTTTTCAAAATGGCTCCTACGCCCTAGAGCTTCACAATAACACGTGTACATTCAGATCAAGGTGTTTTACGGTTACTGGAGTTGGATTGGATGAAAAAGGGCATGGCTTTTTGCTATATCCAAACCCAAACGAGGGAGTTTTTAGTTTGATAAATTACACTTTTGATGAGGTTCAGCTTTTAGATCTCAATGGAAAAACCCTGTGGACCTCAAAATTGAAAACTGGCAAGAATATTATTGATCTAGGACAGATTAGCCAAGGAGTTTACGTCATACAATGTAGCTCCTCCTCTTCGAATAGGCTTCAAAGGATTGTGATTCGGTAGCTCAAAATAGTGAGAATAAGGCCCTCTGAATTATTCATTCTCCTTCTTTCTTCACTAAGAACTTATGAGGAGCTTTTTTCTCCATTTCTTCATTGTATTCTTTGATCACCCCATCGAGGAATTGGATAATGGAACGTACTCGACTCACACTTTCATTGTCTTTAAAAAGCTTGTCGATGGTGAAAGCAATTTCTTCACGCGAAATGGTATCCGTTGGAACAACTTCAAGCTCGAGGATCTCCATCAATTTGTCGAGGGCTTCGATAGGTAGTTTGGCCTTGCCACTTTCAAATTTGGAGAACTGACCTTGGGTTACTCCAATGCTGTCGGCAACTGATTCCTGGGAATAACCACTCATCATTCTGCGAGCAACCAACTGATTCAATAAGGGAGTTTTACGTTTCATAGCAGGTGTTTAGCCTAGCAAGATAAGAATGACGCGTCAGAACTCCATGTGCGATTTTAGCACAATTATTAATTTGAAATGCCTTTAGCTGAAGTAGAACCCAGAATTCCCACAATAAAAACCTTGAACAATCAAACTCGATTTTGGCTAATTTCGCCTCAACAAATCGAACCATGAAAAAGCTATTCTTCCTTGCGTTACTATTGAGTTTCTCTCATTCATCCTTCGCACAGACCTATGTTTATGAGCTTGCCCCTGACAGTATGAATAGCGGGCGTGCTACATATATTACCGAATTAAGCAATGGAAATATTGCAGTGGCCATCCAGGATGGACGCGATCATGAGATCATGGAGTTTAGCAATTTGGGAAATCAAATCAGAAGCTATACTGCAGGAAGTGGCTCTAACTATGCCATGGGTCACGTGGAAGCATTACCCAATGGAAACTTCTTACAAACCGGACATTCACAATATACTCGCCGAGGAACTTTCGTCTTAAGGGATTCAATCGGCGCGGTGCTTCGAGATACTTTCTTAAGAGAATCATCTTGGTCAGGTGCTCTCACTTACATTAACGACGTGGTGACCGATGCCAATGGAAATGTCTATTTCGTTGGGCGGGTGTACGACATTTTTAGTGGTGGAGTAAGTTTCTATTCTTGGACAATTCCCTTTATAGGAAAACTCAATAGCAACCTTAGCATGCAGTGGGTGCGCACCTTTTCGGTTCATGATAGCAGAAACAGACGCAGGGGTGATGCCAATGGAATTTGCATCGATCCTGATGGAAATTTGGCAGTTGTAGGATATCATTCTTCTGGGAACGGAAGTACGGCGAGAGATTATTTGGTCAAGTTTAACCCTAATGGTCTCAGACTTTGGGCCAAAGAAATGCTCAATGCCTCAGGTACTGGAACCCCAACGAAAATTGTTTCTTCTTCCAGCGGTGCTTTCTTCACCATGGAATGGCAAAGCGCTAGCCCGCACAATGGCGTTCGGATCGATAAGTTCAGTAAAGGAGGAACTTACCTTTGGTCGAAAACCATTCGAAGTGCAACGGAGCCTCTTGGTTTTGGGGGAATGGACATCAATGCCTAGGATGAAATTATTTTAGGGGGGACACTAAGTACCACGCTTCAAAAAGGAGCAGCTGTTCGGATTGATACCAATGGAAACCTGCTTTCTTCTGCAAGTCTTGAAATGAGCCAAAGTTTCCACACGCGCTACACCAATGTAAAAGTCATGAGCGACAACTATGTGATGTTTTCAGGAAGTGTTGGAAACGCGCCAATTTTAGTTCGAAGCGATACTTCGCTTATGCCCGATTGTTCAGGTGGATCGCTCAGCATTACTGTTGAAAGCACGAACGTGAGTTGGGGAACTGGAACCAATCTCAGGAGCAAAGGCTTGAGCTACAACAACACAAATTATGGAAGTCCTGCGGTTTTAACACGCCCTGTTGACACGAACTGCTATTCACCACCAGCTTGTGATGTATTTACCGATGTTAGTGTTACCGATACCGTGCTCTGCGAAGGATATAGTTTAAGCGCAAACGATTCTTCCGTTGGAACCGGACTAAGTGTTGAATGGTACCTTGACGGACAATCATTCGATACCGATGCCAGTATTGATACGATGCTTTCCGCTGGAACTTACGATCTGCGCTTGATCGCTCGAGGGACTTACTGTTATGATACCGCTTCTTATCAAATTGAAGTGAATCCAGTCTATGAGGACACCCTCGATGTTGAACTTTGTTTGGGGGATAGTTTTATGCTCGATTCTATGTCCTTCATGTCGGATACGCTCCTCGTCGATTCATTGCAAAGTATCAGTTCTTGCGACTCGGTAGTTTATTACGATCTTCATTTCATTCAGGACTAAACCACATTGCATGACACGATTTGCGATAACGAAAGCTTGAGCTTTGGAGGTCAATCCATCAGTACCGCAGGAATGTATATGGATACTTTGGCTGGAAGCCTAAGTTGCGATTCGATTTTAGAAATGAATTTGGCGGTGTCTCCAACATTTAGCAATCTGAATTTTCAGAGTTAATCAAATCGGGGGAATGTAATACAGTAAAACTTCAAGTGCTCCCATCTTCAAAAATGTCCTTATTTATATCGTCGGATAATGCTCGTACTGAAGACTCTCTTTTTTTAAGACTTAAGCATGAGTTATACTTCTATGATGTGATCATAGGAAGAGATCAATCTAGCACACTACCTAGCTATACTGGCCCAATAGGCGATTATGAATACGAAGGTATTTCATATGCTTCAGGGGATACAAATGATCTTAGCGGAAGCTTCAGGGTAGAACATGAACAAGATTTTTATCTGGAAATAGCCTATTAGTTTAACCTTATTTGGCCCAAAGTAGTCTTTTCCCTTTGCCATTCGGCATCAACCCATTCTAGTTTAACTTACTCATTTTGTGGGGCTTCCCTTCTTTGCTAAAACTTCATCTCATGCAAAGAATACTTAATCATCAATTCGAATCATTTCCTTCTCTCGAGCTCAATCAGGGCATAAAGACTAATGCTAAATCCAAAAAGCGCTAGCATTAGTACCAAGCTATTTCTAATGAAGGAAAACAGAGAAAGGGAAGAAGTATTCTGGCGAGCGGCCTAGTTGATTAACCTTACAAATTGATAGCTGAACTCTTGGTTCGACTCAAGGCTTTCGAGGGTAATCATATTATCACTGTTAATGAACATATTGATAACCGAAATATTTGAGTTAGACGATACACTAGTCAAAGGCAATCTGATAAATCCACCTGAATAATTGATGTTCGAGTACTGTCCGGTAAGGCCTTTGTCAGTGCTACAGGAGTCGGAGGATTCAGAGTGCCTCCAATTAAAACTTGGATCAAAGCGCAAGAAATTGTCTAGAACACAAGAGGAACTCACACTCGTAATATCGGTGCCACTTGCGTTAAACACTTTGCTCAGCTCAAACTGACCATCAAATCCAAAAAAGGAACGCAGCGTAGGGTACAACCAAATATTCATGGCTGAATCGCTTGGTAGAAAGTTCGCCGTAAACTGCATACCGGCATAGTTGTTAGTACTGTTTATATTGCTTTCATACCGCGATCGCCGTGCATAAACTACGTAGTCATTACCAGGGATCAGCTGGCTGAAGTATGCCGCACCTCTCCAATTACTAGTTTGGCTTTCTATCAAACAGTTGTTGCTTTGATTACTTTTTAGACAGGCTAAATCTTGAAAGATTTGAACCTCCAAGCCTTCAATGGTAAATCCATCTTTATCATGAACCACGATTTCGTATTCCCATGGGATTATTTCAACATCGATGCTTATTGAAATTCCCTTTTGCTCTCCCTTTTTGTTAACCAGGTATAATTCAACCCTTGCATTTTCAGCCGTTCCTTGAAATGTGTGCGTGATAAACTCAGCGTCGTATTCTGTGATTAAGTCACCCTCTGTCACCCTCCAATGCATAGCCCCAGGATCTTGAACTGGATTACCATCGTAACTATAAGTGTGTTCCTTATAGAGTTCAGCATGGTAGGGCCCTACTATGTAGCCAGGAGAATTCAAACAAGAGTTCAAAAAGACAAAAGCAAGAGCACCCAGGAGTGTGGCACAGCCTTGAAGTTTTAATGATTTAAGTGTCTGCATACTCAAGTGTATTAAATCTTATTTCCAAATTTAAGCGTGTAGGAAACGGCAGGAAGAGGAATAAAGTTAGGGTCCGTAAAGCCATTATCAAGAAGGAAATAAGCAATTCCTAATTGAAAACTTGAAACATCTTTCTTCTTTTGAATGAAACGCACCCCGGTAAATCCGGCAAAGATTTGTTGATTGCCAGTGCTGGTTCCTCTAGGCACGAAGTAGTTTTCTGAAAGTAAATATACATACCTCGTAAAGGATTGCATCGTAGAGAAATTAAGCACGGCACCAGAACCAGTCATGTTTTGAAAGCTAGAGTTCAGAAGTCCTCCTGAAAAGGTGACATTGTTGGATGCTGAGCCAAATGTGATGGCTCCATAGGCCACATTCACAATGAAAGGCGCATAGGTTCCAGAAACAAAAAGGTCTCCAACAGCAAAGCGCACATCTTCCGCAAGCTCAAAGGAAAGTTTTGGGGTTACCCAAATTGGAAAAAGGCCAACCGTTGTACCACCCCCTAAAGAGAAATTATCAGTAAACCCATATTGCAATTCATGCGCTAAACCAAAATAAGTGGAGTAGTAGAGTTCACCCTTTTCAAGATTGTAGGCAGAGGGGGAGAAATAATGTCGCGAACTGTGATGGTTGACAAGCACTTGTTCGGTTCCATCACCTTTAAGCATTTGGGCAATGCTCGAATCAGACTTTAAAATGGCAACGATTTCGGCGGCTAAGGCTTTTCCCATAGCATCCTTATTGGTCAATTTAATCTCACCATAAATGGTTTTTTTACCGATTAATTCACGTTCGCAGTTTCGAATAGAAAGTTCAAAATCGCTTGCCTTCGGTTTGAAATCGGTGATATAATATTCGCAGCGTTTGGTGAAATCAAGGTAATCTTCGTTATCGACCCCAGCTGGAGAGAGATAACCTTTCATGATTTCCTTCATTTCAATGTTGATGAGCCCAGTGCTATCGGAGACAATAATTTTAACAGCATTCGATTGAGCAAAACTCCATTGTGAACTGAGCACTAGGAGTATTAACAGACTGATCTTTTTCATTGGATTCATATTTTTCATGGGTCCAAAAGTCAAAAATGTCGACCAAGGAAGCCCGAAGAATCGGAATAAAGATATGCTAAAAATGAATTTTCGTTTTAAGAAGAAGCCGAAACTCCTAGTAAAATGGGCCTTCATGTGTTTAGTCTTCGAGCTCAACTAGTGCATAAAGCTTCATACTCTTCACTTGGAGAAGACAATACTGCCAGTTTTCAGAGTAGTTTGGAATGAATGAAAGCCGCATTCGTTTGGAGTTTTCGAAGGCTTGTTTAATGTCGAGGTATTGCTGTGAAGGAGCTTTGAGTTTGTCATTGGGAGCGTCGAGCAGGCTGAGTTCTTGAACAAATTCTGTTGAATCGATTAATGCCCATCGTTCCGATTGATCACCTAATTGAAGTTCAAAGTAATTTGTAACATCGGATGGAGATCGTGATTCAGTAAACTCGATTTCGAGCTGCAACCCTAAGCTGTTTTCGATTTCGTCAATTAGCTCAAGATCATCAATTTCTATAAAGCCTATTTGCCAGCTGTAATCATCAATCCCATGAAATGCAGACACTATGAGCTCATTATTTTGAATATTATTGCCTGCTTTGCGAGTTCCACTATCTGAGCTTACTACCGTTGGCGCCATTTGCACATCCAGATAGTCGAAGTTCACTTGCCAAGCTCCTTCTTCTTCGAAGTTTTCTTCAATGAGGAGACGTTTTTCAATTTCCCCTACTTTTTCGCAGGAGTTGAAATACAAGGCACCGACAAGTACACAACCCATAAGTACTATGCGCTTCAACATGGAGTAGCTAATTTTCATTCTGACACACCAAATTCGTTCAATTCACTTGAGCATTCGCTGTCAAAAGTACATGCTTTATTGAGAGGTCTATCTGAGCCATAAGATTTCAAAAGGCGCTTAATAGGGTATAAAACTTCCAACTTGGTGTAGCTTTGCCATTCAATCAAAGGACTTGAAAATAGGAGTTATAGGTGGAGGAGCTGCAGGCTTTTTCGCCGCCATACATGCAAAAGAGAATCACCCACAGGCTGAGGTGTTGATCCTCGAAAAATCCCAGGAGACCTTGTCCAAAGTAAAAATCTCAGGAGGTGGACGCTGTAATGTCACCAATGCATGTCCGAGCATTAGCCAATTGGTAAAGTCCTACCCGCGCGGATCAAAACTTCTAAAAAAAGCTTTTCAAGAGTTCAACAATCAGCATACTTTGAGCTGGTTTGCCGATAGAGGAGTGGCAATAGTGGCCGAGCCTGATGGAAGAATGTTTCCTAAAAGCAATAGCTCTCAGAGCATCATCGATGTTTTTCTGACTGAAACAAAGCGTCTTCAGATCCCCGTCATCTTAGGCGCCGGAGTGAAGCAGATCATTCCTTTGGAAGAAGGCTTTAAACTCAAGTTTCAGCGTGGTAGAGAGGATGAACATTTCGACAAACTCATTATTGCTAGCGGAGGTTCTGCTCGTAAAAAGGGGCTGGAGTGGATGGAGGATTTAGGGCATAAAATTGTTGAGCCAGTTCCCTCACTTTTCACTTTTAATATGCCTAAAAACCCGATTCAAAAACTGATGGGTTTGGTGGCGAAAGAGGTGCAAGTGAGCATTCAAGGAACTAAACTACAGTCGGAAGGACCATTGTTGATTACCCACTGGGGAATGAGTGGCCCAGCCATTTTGAAGCTTTCGGCTTTTGGTGCGCGCGACTTTGCCAAAATGAATTACGAGTTTAAGGTTCAGGTGAATTGGGCCAAGGAGGCCAATCAGCAAAAAATGCTTGATAAACTTGAGGCTTTGCAAGAAGAACATCCTAAAAAACAACTTGGAAAGTTAAAGGCCATTGATGTACCGGAAAGACTCTGGCATTTTTTACTCGCCAAAGCAGAGCTTAGTGCCGATAAAAAGATGGAAGATTTGGGCAAAAAAGCCTTTAACAAACTCACTTCGGTTTTGTGTCATGATGTGTATGAAGTAAAAGGTAAAACCACCTTCAAAGAAGAGTTTGTAACGGCCGGTGGAGTGAGTTTGGAAAGCATCCATCCAAAATCGATGGAAAGCAAAGTTTGCCCAGGAATGTATTTTGCTGGGGAAGTCCTCGACATTGATGGCATTACTGGAGGCTTCAATTTCCAAGCGGCTTGGACTACCGGGTATTTGGCTGGGAGACTTGGAATTTCTGCTTAAGAATTATTGAAAATTTTAGGCAAAAAAAGCACCACATAAAGTGGTGCTCTCATCTGACAATCGCTTCGATTTACAGCTTCTTAACAAGAACTTCTAAATCCTGGCAATCAAGGTTACAAGTAACTTCTATCGTTTTGCCGTTTGGCAGCAAGAAAGTCTGAACATGAGTTCCATTGGTCATGCAATTGAAATAGGTGGGGTGAGTACTCGTAGGCCCGCCAGCTAAAGTCCATATCCCAAAATTGATAGGATATTCACCTGCAGCTGGAGTCGCCAAATTTTTAATTCTAACTGATCCAGGAGCTGGGCAGGTTCCTGGACGACCGATGAGCTGGACTCCTTTACCTCCAGGAGGTATAACACAGTTATTAATTACTCCTGTATTGCAATCAAGATCGCCTGTGATCCATTCCGCTTGCATGCGAACACAGCTGTAATTTTTTACGACAACAGATTGTGCCTGAATCGCAATGACAGAAAAGAGTATAAATGAGAATGTAAGTATTAGATTTTTCATGAATTTTTAATTTAAGATTCAAGTAAATGTCGCTCAGGGAAATTCAACTTAAAGGCCCCAATCCATGAAGCGATGCTTTGAATTCATGAAAGAATCAAGCAGCTACTATAACAAGTTGAGGTAGTTCTTCGAAACTGGCACTTCAAACCCACTTGTGCTCAAATAATATCCTCCGAGCTCGCGGTGATACTCCTTGATGTGGTTTTCATTGATTACATAAGAACGGTGCACGCGTTTGAAACGCGGGGTGAGTTAATCACTGAGTAAAACACCAAGCTTTTTGGAGATCAGTATTTTAGATCCATCACTCATATAACACTCTGCTTAGCTTCCATCGGCCTTGATATACTCAATGTCATCCTGAGCTAGAAAAACAAAACCATCGCGAATGGGGAATTTAATCTTCTTTTCTCGCTCAATATTCAGCTGCTCCAATAGGGCTTTCCAGTCGGGCAGCTTAGCGTTGAGATGCCGTCGCTCTGCTTCTTTGATAGCAGACTGTGTTTCTTGAATGTCGATTGGTTTTACAATATAATCGAGCGCGTGATGTTTGATTGCGTTTAAGGCGTAATCCTTATAAGCCGTGATGAAGATGAGTTGAAAGTTTTGAGCATCTAAGGAATCCAACACATCGAAGCCTGTGCCATCGCCAAATTGGATATCGAGAAATAGCAAGTCTACCGAATGTTCATTCATGGCCTTAATGGTAGATTCTACCGAATCGCATATGGCGACAAGCTCTAAGTCCACACCTGATTGTTCACAGCAATGCGTAATGAGTTCTCTTGCGGCTTGCTCATCATCCGCTATGATTGCCTTCATGTATCTTGATTTTTGGGATTTGAAAATTGATTAAGGTTCCTTGTTTGCCTTCGGTTTCCATCAAATCTATCATCTCGAATCGATCGCTGACTTGATATTCGGAGCAGAGTGCGGCAATCCGTCTTTTGCAGACTTGTAGACCAGAGTTTTGACGCTGATTTCCGGATTTTGGCAATTGAAATTTACTCGCTTGTTGTTGTGCTTGTTTTGCCCTATAGCCGATGCCATTATCTTCAATTTCAACAAATAACAAGCGCTCATTTTCTCTAAACTTGAGCTTAATGTGCCCAAAGTTTTCGGAAGAAAGTACCCCATGCAAAACGGCGTTTTCAATCATGGGTTGAAGTAATAAGGGTGGGATTTGTAATTCATCCGCAGCTTTGCAATCGATCTTCAACTCAAAGCGCTCTGGAAAGCGCAATTGTTCCATTTTAATGTAATTCTGAATCGACTCTAGTTCAAGTTTTAAACTGATCAGTCTGTTGTTGGAATTATCAAAAACCGAACGCAAGAGTTTACTCAAACTGCCCAAGTAAAGCAATGAATCGTCGGTCTTTTTCTTGAGAATCAAATTTTGAATTGAATTCAACGAGTTGTAAATGAAGTGTGAATTGATTTGTGATCTGAGGGCACTGTATTTGAGCTGGTTCATTTCTGATTCCACCCGAATCAATTCTCGCTTGCGTTGAGCTCTGCGTGCTTGCCACCAAAGCACAATACCCGCAATTGCACAACCAATTAAAGTCCAAAACCAAATGCTTTTCCAAAACACTTCGGTGATTATAAATGACACAGATTTGATATTTGAGCTTTGGGGCTCCGTTGCCAAATCAATTTGATAAGATCCTGGGGCCAAGTTTAGAAATGACAAACTCGAGTTTTTACTAAAACTCCAGTCCTCAGAGTTAGGCGATACTCTATAATAGAAGCCTCTTTCGATACTTTTTGAGTACAATATTTGACTCAATTCGATGACAAGATTGTTTTCTCCGGCCCTTAGTTCCATCTCATCCGAGATTTCACGTTCTTTTCCATTTACATAAAGGGCCTCCACGAAAATTTCGTTCAAGGTTTCGAGGTTAATTTTCACATCGGCACCTAGGCTTGTGTAGGTATGATTGCCAAGTATCAGAACTCGATCTTCATAAGAAATCAACTTAGTAGCCTGAGTGCTGTTGAGTGCATTGTCTCTACTCAAGAGCATTATTTCTTCTTGGCCATCTATAAAGGAAAGTATGTTCACCCCTTTGTCGGTAGCTATCCAGAGTCTCCCATCAATGCACTGAAGGTCATAGATATAGTTACTTATAAGTCCATTGCTTTGATTAAAAAAACGAAGACCTTCTTTGTCTTTAATGACAAGCCCTTTTGATTTTACTCCAAAAAACTAATAATCCTTTGAAAAGCTCATGGAACTGATTCTGTACTCAGACAATAAGGAATCGGAGGACTTAAAGCAGTTTTTACCATTTTGAATAAATAGCCCTTGGTCAGTTCCTAAAAACAATTGCTCTTTGAATTGCCCCACCTTTCTCAAGATGCCAAATTCCTTTCCTCGAAAGACCACAGTATCTTTTTCAGCATAGGTGGCCCATCCACCAGTATAAAAGCCATGTACGTCCCGGTTTTTAGAATGAAATACGGCAGGCTTAGGTCTGTGAGTAGAAATTGGAATTGAATTGAAACTTGACTCAAAATCAAGTGCCGAGAGAGAGATCTGTTGCTCTCCAAAATGTGAACTGAATATCTTGCTTGCTTGTGCTACCCGGTTAAGGCTTTCATTCTCATCGAGCACGAGCTCAAAAAATTCATGCTCGGCATTCCTCAAAATGAATTTACCTTTATAATATCCGCCATCAATCCAGTGATGGTCTTTAGTTCGACTTTTAGCTCTGAAAAGTGATTTATTGGCAATGTAGAATACGCCAGAACTTAAAGTAGACACCCAATAAGCTCCTTGTTTATCCTTTACAATATCACTTACACTTTCGCCTTTTAAAAATGAATTACCGATGATTCCATTTGAATTAAAGCGAACGATGCCCTTGAGGTGGGTGCCTATCCAAAATTCATCATCGCTCTCTTTGAAAAAGCCACTGCTAAAGTTTGAGCCTATATTGAACTCTTCTATTTTGCCTTCTTTAATAAGAACGACCCTAGCGTTTTCTGCAAACAACAATTCAGCTTCAGTTTTCATGCCCACAAACACTCCTATTTGGGCATTACTCAATTGGGTTTCATAGCGTTTGTCACTAGCTCGAATTGTTAGTTGATCGCTCGCATAATTACGCTTTAAGCCAAAGTTTTCTCCTTGAAATATGAAAGCGTTTTTTTCTTGTGAGATGCTTTCCTTGACAAGGCTTATTTGGCCATCTTCCTGTTCTTTTAAAAACAAGTAATTAGGATCATAGGCGAAAGACTGCAAGCCAACCACAAGTTTATTGTCCTCCACAGTCAGTTTTCCGATACGCAGACTGGGAAAGCGCTTTAAAGTATCTCCCCAGGAAGGTTTGTGAAAACGCCCATTCTCAAGATAAACCAGCTGATTACCCTCGACATTGCACCAAATTTTGCCATCTGATGTGCTGACCAGCTCAAATACATTGTCCGAGGGTAAACCTTCGGCCACACCGAAGTTCTTGAAATTCCGTCCATCAAAACGACTAATTCCTCTGGCAGTAGCTAGCCATACATAGCCTCTTTGGTCTTGGTGAATGTCGTACACCTCATTGCTAGCAAGTCCATCCTCGATGGTTTACTGCTGTTGGCTAGCCTTTATATTCTTCGAAAGGCTTAGAGAGAGAATTACTAAGAAAAGAAATGCTGAGAGACGATTCAATTTAACCAGGTATGCTACAAACATCCAAAAGAGTCTTCGTAGCTCAAAATAGTAGGGTTGAAAATTGAGGTTGAATCCAAAAGTGCAATACTTAAGCTTAGAATATTTCCGATTTATATGAAGTGCTGCTGTGAATCCATGAAGTCTGCTTTTGAGTTCATGAAGTAGCAATATTTGAGCTTTAACAGAGAGGCCAAAGCTCGTTTATACCTTAGGCACCAGCAAGAATTATGAAAATCAGACTATTATTCGCTAGTATTCTTTTCTCTGTACAAGGAATTTCGCAAGTAAATACAGCGCAAAAGATTGCCTTTGCTAATTTCTTAAATGAGCGAACTGAGCAAGTGGAAATCTTTGATGACGATGGGATGTCGGACTACCGCTCCATGCTAAAGATCGACGGCGTTGGCTTAAAATTCGATTTATTTCAATGCGACGAATCTTCCGAGACGCCAGTACTAAGAACCTATGAGTTAAGTTTTGATCTCTTTTTGGAAGAAAAGAACATGAGCCAGTCGGGAGATAATTTTACAAGCATTTTGCTCGCCGAATTTGAACACCCCATCTCCTTTGAAAAAGTCGCGGAAAAAGTGATGCTGAGCTTCAAATTAGAAGCTGACAAGTTTGTATTGTCCGGAGTCAAGAATTTAAAGACAGATCAAGCTTGGGTACAAAAAAATGAATTCTGGATTTCCGCTCGATTGTTTAAGTCTTTGTCGGAAGCAATGAAATTCAGGAATTTCCTTGAATGCAATTTAAAGGGGGACAATATATACGGAGGATGATGACTTTGATGTATTCTTTCAGTTTGACCAACTCGCAGAACAAGGAATCATTTTCTCGAGAAATATGGAAGGGTCCCTATTTTCTGTCAATGATACCCTCCCTTATGAATTACGCATAAGAGATGGATATGATTGGTACCCTCAAAAGATTCCCTTCACCAGCGAGGGCAATCAGTTTTGGTTCAAAAGCGAACTCCTAGAAGAGGGCGATAAATCGAAGAATATTGAAATAGCCTTTCAAAAAGAAAAAGAGGACTTTAAGATTGTGAATATCCGCACTGAAACGAATGAAAATTGGGCGCTATCTAATGGACTTTGGTCTCCTGCACCTGCGATTTCAAGTTCCGAAAAAGTTACACTTGACTTATTCCAAGATTTTCTGAAGAAAAGCGAGCAAAAAGGAACTGAAGAAAGAGCCTTTTATTTTAATTCTTGGGAGGCCGAATTGGTAATATTCGATACAGAAATGAATGAAAGTGTGGTAAAAGAACCCAGAGATGCTTTCGCCCTTCCAAAAGTAAAAGCTCAATATCTTAACGGAAGGGTATTTTACCCTGTTAATTCATTGAACGATATGGGGGAAATGGAACTTTACACTTTAATCTTTGAGCGCAAGTCAGAAGACTTCAGTTTGTTAGGATATTATAACCCTTTAGGAAGTTATGAGAGCTTGAAAGACTAGTCTTTTCCTTCATATTTGATAAACCAAGCCCAAGTGTATAGTAGTGGATGAACTACCAATAATCTCAGATAAGAAAGCCACTCAGGAACACATAATCCATCAGGAATGCATGAACCGATTTGAATGAAATAAACGTGAGCAGGAATGAAAGCAGTTAATAAGGCAATAGCTAAATATGCAGCAATCTTTCTCGTTGATCCGAAAATTGCCAAAACACCAATGAGAAGTTCTGTAAGCCCGGTCAAAGTATTTACCAACTTTGCTTGTGGAATATAATCAGGGATCATACCCAGATAAAAGCTCGGGTTTACGAAGTGGTAGGCACCTGCAAAAAGGAAAAATATAATAAAAGCGAAACGGAAAAGCTTTTGCATAGACATCAAATAAAAAGCTCGCTTTGCGCTTATTGTTCAAACAAAACTAACTTAGGGCTCGAATATAAGATTTATGATAGCATTTGAAATAGAAAAGAAGTTCGCAACAAGCGCCGAAGAACTGTACGACGCTTGGTTAGATTCTGAGTCGCACAGCCAAATGACTGGGGGAGAGGCTCATTGTAGTAATTTAATGGGAAGTGAGTTTTCTGCCTGGGACGGATATATTTCTGGACATAACCTTCAGCTCCGTGAACCTAGCTTCATTAAACAAGCATGGAGAACTACGGAATTTGGTGCTCAAGACAAAGACTCAATCATAGAAATTAGCCTAATTGAAGAAAAAGACGGTTGCAGATTTATTCTCAAGCACAGCCAAATTCCAGAAGGTCAACCTGACTATGAGGAAGGATGGGTCGACAATTATTTTGAGCCCATGGAAGAGTTTTTCGGCAAGGAATAATGTCATGCTGCTTTTAGACTCATTTATACTGAGCTACAAGTAGATTCGCATGTGCGATTCTTTTTCTGTCTGCTTTGTTTTAATTTCTTCTCCGCCTTAGCGCAAGAAAAACCTATTCTTTACGCACTCCCAGGTCAAGGGTCCGACTGCCGCTTATTTGATCTGCTCGAACTTCAATCACACTTCGACTTTCGTTGTATTAAACTAACTACCCCCGAAGAGGCTTGGACCATGGAGGAATACGCCATGAGCTTGTCGGAGCAAATTGACACTTCCAAAGATTTTCATTTGCTCGGGGTATCCATAGGAGGTATGTTAGCCTGCGAAATTGCAGATCAGCTGCATCCACAAAGCCTGATTATCATTTCGAGTGCTTCTTCCAAGTTCGACTTACCTCGACGTTATACCATGCTTCAAAAATTTCCGATCTACGAAATCGTTCCTGGACAAGTCTCAAAGCTTGGAGCTTATGTGCTGCAGCCGATTGTGGAGTACGATCGCAATGATCAGAAAGAACTTTTTCGTGCAATGCTCAAAGACAAGGATCCGCTTTTTTTGAAACGAACAATCCCTATGATCATTAATTGGGAACGAGAAATAAGTCCAAAAGAACTAGTGCAAATCCATGGGGAACGAGATCGTACGCTTCCCCTTCGACACTTAGAACCCGACTACATAATTAGTGATGGCTCACATATGTTGACTAGCACCAAAGCAGCGCTTTTGAAGCAGCTAATTTTAGATGTTTACCAAATGCCTTAGGCATCTACTTTCCACCACTCTTCCACTTTCAAGCTTGCTTTTGGCTCGAAAATTTGGCCGATTTGAGGAGCGATTAACGGAATGCCAAGCTCACGTGCTTTAGCACTCACACGTTCAATAGGATCTGTCCATGAATGCATACCAAGCGTGAAGCCACCCCAGTGAATAGGCATCATCAATTTGGTGTTTACATCTGCAGCTGCTTGAGCAGTTTCTTCTGGCATCATATGGATGTCTTTCCAACGCATATCATACTGGCCACATTCCATCATGGCGAAATCAAAAGGCCCGTACTTCTCTCCAATTTCTTTGAAGTGTGGTCCGTATCCACCATCACCACTGAAGTAGATATTCTCTTGAGCTCCTTTAATCACCCATGATCCCCAAAGCGTTGTGTTTCGATCCATGATTCCTCTACCTGAGAAATGCCTCGAAGGTGTAAAGGCCAAATCCAAGCCTTTAAATTTGATTTCGTCCCACCATGTGAATTCCTGAATTTGCTCAGCTGGAACTCCCCATGCTCTGAAGTGAGCCCCAACACCCATCGGAACAAGAAAACTTTCTGTTTTGTCCTTTAAGGCTATAATACTCGGATAATCTAAGTGATCGTAATGATCGTGGCTAATGATGATGGCATCGATTTTCGGTAATTTCTGGATGCTGATTGGCAAATCTTCAGAGTACCTTTTTGGTCCGATAAACTTTACCGGTGTTGGTGATTCGCCCAACATGGGATCCAGAAGAATATTTTTTCCCTCCATTTGAAGCAGAAAGGCTGAATGGCCATACCACATCAATCGCGTTGCTTCATAAGGCTGCTCCAATTCCAGAGAATCAACGTATTCAACTTGAATCTTTTCCTTCGGTTCTGATCTTGGAATTCCTCCAAAGAAATCCTTAGTCACTGAAACAATGGTTTTGAAATCCATGTCCATATTGGTTTCAATTTTGTTTTTGAAACTCGACTCTTCATACAAACCTGTTTCTTGATAACGGGCAAGATCTTCTTTAGAATGTGAGCCTCCAAATTCAGGATGAACATTTATGAATATGGCAATGCCACCCACCAGGGCAACATCAATGATGAGTGCGAGTAACATAATTTTCTTTACTAATTTGAGCATAGGTGATTTGTATTAATGTCTTTTCTGAGAGACGATTATGGCACGAATATATTCCCAATCTATTGTTAAACAAGGAAATCAGTAATATGTGTTATAGTTTCTAGCATATGTGCTAATCATCAGCAGATTAGGCTTCTACTTTTGATTTTTGTAAACTTGAACTATGTCGGAAAGCATCATGCACATTAAATCAATCAGCGATTTACACCAAATCCTTGGTTACGAAAAACCTAAGCACCCACTCATCAGCCTTATTGATGTGAAGAAGCTGCCCAAGGAGGTGAATTTTAACGGGGTAAAAATGTCGGCAGATTTTTATCTGATCTCCATGAAGGAGCATGATTGCGGCATGACCTACGGAAGGAATTACTATGATTTTCAGGAAGGCACCATGATATTCACTGCCCCTAATCAAGTGGTTAGCTCGAACTCCGACAGTGTTGACGAAAACAGCGAAGGTTGGATGTTATTCTTTCATCCAGATCTCATTCGTGATACCGCATTGGGGGAGAAAATTGATGAATTCAGATTCTTCTCTTACGACTCGCATGAAGCCTTGCACCTTTCCGATCAGGAGAAGAAGGTAATCCACGATTGCCTCGACAATATCGTTTATGAATACAACCACAGTATCGATGGACATAGTAAGAGCCTGTTCGTTTCTAACCTAGAACTCATTTTAAACTATTGTCAGCGTTTCTATGACCGACAGTTTCACACTCGAACTACCCAACATAAAGATGTGATCAGTGCGTTTGAACAGAACTTAAAGAGCTATATCAACTCAGATGAACTCTCGAATTTGGGTTTGCCCACTGTTCAATACTTGGCTTCACAGGTTAATCTATCACCAAATTATTTTGGTGATCTATTGAAAAAGGAAACAGGGAAAAGTGTGAAGGAGCATATCAATTCAGTGGTGGTAAACAAAGCCAAAACCATGCTTCTGAACAGTTCAAAAACAGTGAGTGAAGTAGCTTATGAATTAGGCTTCAATTATCCTCATTATTTCTCGAGGATGTTCAAATCGAATACTGGATTCACCCCACAGAAATATCGCGAAAGCCTAAACTAAAGACTATGAAAATCATTGTTACTGGAGCTACCGGAATGGTAGGAAAAGGAGTGCTGCTTGAGGCATTAGATCAAGAAGATGTGCAAGAAGTATTGAGTATCGCGCGAAGGAAAACGGGTTTGAGTCATCCTAAACTCAAAGAGTTGATTCATGCTGATTTTTCTGAATTTAAATCTGTCGAAGATGAGCTCAAAGGCTACGATGCTTGTTTTGCCTGTATGGGAGTTTCGGCTGCAGGAATGAATGAAGAACAATATTCAAAATTGACTTTTGATTATACCATCGCTTTAGCCAAGACATTTAAAGAATTGAACCCGAATGCATGTTTCACATACGTTTCTGGAGTTGTTACCGACAGCTCGGAAAAAGGAAGACAAATGTGGGCTCGTGTAAAAGGAAAAACGGAAAATGAGTTGCTCGCTTTGGGATTCAAAAGTGCGAGTATGTTTCGCCCAGGAATGATCATCCCCATGCGTGGAGTAAAGTCGAGCACCAAACTTTATCAGTTTATGTATGACTATTTCATGTGGCTAGTTCATTTAATGAAAAGACTCTCCCCGTCATCCGTGGTAAACACCGACCAAATTGGCCAAGCCATGTTGGAAGTCGCAAGAGGAAAAGATGCTCCGAAAATTCTGCATTCAAAAGACATCCTTGCACATGCAAAAGCTTAATCTGTAAAAAGTGTTCTTTCTTCAGTAATTCTTGTTTAGTCGCTGATTTAGTGGCCGATACCTTTGTTTCATCAAAAAAATTAAGCAAAGATGAAAAAGGTAATTTTAATCACAGGAGCCGCTTCAGGCATAGGAAAATCAAGTGCAAAACGTCTTATTAAAGAAGGTCATGTAGTTTATGGAGCTGCACGTCGCGTCGACAAAATGAATGACCTAGTTGAGGCAGGTGGTCATGCCATTAAAATGGATGTTTCTGATCAAGAAAGCATTCAAAATGGCCTCGATCAAATCATTCGAGAACAAGGCAAGATTGATGTCTTGTTTAACAATGCTGGATATGCGATTTACGGGGCTGTGGAGGACACAAGCTATGAAGATGCAAAACGACAATTTGAAGTGAGTCTTTTTGGCTTGGCCGAAATCACCAAGGCAGTATTACCCTACATGCGAAAGCAAGGTTCAGGAAAGATCATCAATACCTCTTCCATGGGTGGTAAAATGTATACCCCAATGGGAGCTTGGTACCATGCAACCAAACATGCTTTAGAGGGTTGGTCGGATTGTTTAAGATTAGAATTAAAGCAATTTGGAATTGATGTGGTGATTATTGAACCGGGGGCAATTCAAACGGAGTTTGGGGATGTAATGTTGAATCCACTACTCGAGCGTTCCGGTGATACAGCCTATGGAAAAATGGCGAAGGCAGTTGCGAAGGCTACTTCAGATGCTAATGCGGAAGGCGGAGCATCAAGTCCTGAAGTAATTGCCAATTTGGTATCAAAAGCCGTAGCGGCCAAAAAGCCTAAAACACGTTATGTTGTTGGAAAATATGCTAAGCCGATGATGTGGATTCGAAAATATATGGGTGATCGAGTCTTCGATAAGATCCTGATGAGTCAAGTGAAGTAATCTTTGGAACAAGCCTCAAGCTAGCGCGCGAATCATTCGCACCCTAGCACAAGAGCTTCTTAAAGTTAGCAGAAATACAAAATGTGTGAGTTGGAGTGTGGAGTTCTCCGCCGAAGCTCACTTGTAGAAACCTCAAATAGGAACTACAAATCATCCTACGCCTATGGCTATGGATGATGAAAAAGCTCACCTTCGCTCCTCGCAAATGCTCGGAGCTTCGGTTGTAGTGGGAATTTTAGTTCAAGCCTCTAGGATTATGGAGTTCTCCGCCGAAGCTCACTTGTAGAAACCTCAAATAGGTAGAAACAAATCATCCTTCGCCTATGGCTATGGATCATGATAAAGCTCACCTTCGCTCCTCGCAAATGCTCGGAGCTTCGGTGAGCGTAGGTGGAGAATACCGGAGTCGAACCGGTGACCTCTTGACTGCCAGTCAAACGCTCTAGCCAGCTGAGCTAATCCCCCAATGTTTAAGATTAAGAGCTATTTGCGCCCTGAATCCCCCATGATTTCAAAGAAGAAAACAAATTAAGAAGTTCAAATAACAACTGTGATGTGAGCTTCAATAGCCGCTTTCTATGGCGACAAATCTAATATTTTTCAAATTCCGTTTTCTATTTTTGAAAGCTTGAAAGAAGAACTCCTTGAAATCATTCAAAAACAGCTTGAGATAAGCGAAATTCAAGCAATCGAAGCAGTTCGAGGTGGTGATATCAATGAGGCATTTCGCCTTAGCACTCCAAACAAGAATTATTTCATCAAAAGAAATTCAGCCTCGCAATTCCCAAATATGTTCGAAGCAGAGGCCAAAGGGCTTCAGCTCTTGTCTGAAACAAAGGCGTTGCGCGTTCCAAAAACCCTGGCTCAATTTGATTTTGAAGACGACAGTTTATTAGTACTTGAATTCCTCGATTTTGCCAATCCGAATCGGGATTTTTGGCCCAAACTTGCCGAAGGCCTAGCAGCCCTTCACAAGAGAACGAACGAATATTTCGGACTCGATCACCACAACTATATAGGAAACCTGCAACAAAGCAATCGTCAACACCAATCATGGGCCGACTTTTTCGTTACCGAACGCCTAGAGCCCATGTTAAAAATGGGATTGGATCAAGGCGAGATTCACAAATTCGATCTTGGACTTTTTGATCGATGTTTTAGCCTTTTAGACGACTTCTTTCCACCTGAAAAACCGAGTTTGATTCACGGTGATTTTTGGTCGGGAAACTTCGCCATGAGCACCAAAGAAGAAGCCTGTGCTTTTGATCCAGCCGTTTATTTTGGCCATAGAGAAATGGACATCGCGATGAGTAAACTCTTTGGGGGTTTCGATCCAGAATTCTATAAATCCTATGAGCACTTCTATCCCTTAGAACAAGCATGGGAAGAACGAGTGGATATGGCTAATCTATATCCGTTGTTGGTGCATGTGAACTTGTTTGGAGGCTCTTACTTCGCTCAAGTCAAACAAATTCTGAAATCCTACGACTGAGTCTTAAACTCAAACAAGATTTTTTCAGTTGATGGAGGAACGCTTAAGTAAATCTTACCCTTAAATGCCGGGTTGGTGAGTTCTTTCAGGTCAAATTTCTTTTTGCCCTTGAGTGTCAAGCCACAATCATTATCTCCAGTTTGGTTGAGCTTTAAAGTCGCTTGAGGAGGCAATGACTTTTTTACACGGTAATCCCAGTGCAAATCAAAGTCGGTATTCTTACAAGCGTTTTTCATCTGGTATTCTATAATCAAACAGCCATTATCAATTTGCATGTTTATAATCTTAAGCCCAGTGGTTTTTGCCATTTTGTACTCATCACCGTCCATTCGCATAGGAAAACACTTATCGGTATTGTCCTTTACAATCTTGCTTCCTGAACACGAGCCTAATACTAAGGCCAAAAAAGCGATTCCTAATAATCTGCTCATTGCTTCACGATTTTAGATTGGTAAATCTTTCCTGCATTGTCGAATAATCTAACAAGGTAAACTCCGGCAGCCAGTTCACTTAAGTCCGCTGAATTATTCTGAACATGGATAGCATATTCTCTTGTATCAAGTCCAATTAAATGGATGCTCGAAATGTTCGGAATCGTCCAATTCAGTTGATTGGAAACCGGATTAGGATAAAATCCAAATTCTTGACTTTCATTCTCGAGTTCAATACCAGTCAAAGGATCTTCTAAACAAGGCCATGCAATGCCATCAATTTGTGTTAAACCCGAATTCATTGGGTCGAGCCAAGGTTTTAGCTGTTTGCTGTTCTGGCTTCCTTCACTCTCCCAAGCGTAAGAAAACTTGCCATAAGAATCAGGTTCGTCGGGACCAGAGCCTCCTCCAGCAGTACAATCTGAAAGTCCACCTGTGAGCATTCCCATTACTTGACCTTCATCGTTAAAAATCGGGGAACCTGAAGAGCCAGATTCGGTTACACCGTGGCCATTTGCAGAGGCAAGCCAGTTGATTGTCCAGTGAGTGTTTTGCACGGTTCCGCCCCATGAATCGGAAACCATAGAGGCACCATAGGTCGAAATCTTTTTAATGTCTCCTGATGGATGATGAATGCTTACCCCACTCGGACTCGTAACTCCTCTACGATCCCAACCAGCAAAAAATGGATTGTAAAACTGGGGTACTTCTTGGCTGAGTTCTACCAGATAGAAATCTGAATCGGTATCTCCGGCGCCTCCAGTATTAGCCTTTAAGCTGCAACCTGTGATGCTCTTGTTGGCTAAGGCACCTTCAGAGGATGGATTGCTGCAATTGGCACTTTCGTATTGGAAATAAAAGACCCAATCGTTTAGGTCAGCCGAACTTGCTCCATCACCACAATGATCAGCGGTGAGTACATAGGGTTTGCAATCTTGATTTGTATTGTTGACCAATGATCCCGTACACCAGAAGAAATCAGAGCCTACCTTCACACTGATACGCATCACTGCTTTCGATTGATCTTGCCAAGCGCTTCCTTCGGAACAATTAATATTAACTTGACATGATTTTGAATCACCAAAATCTCTTCGAGCAGAAACAGGAGCGAAGGCTACATCGCGGAAGGCATGTGCTAAGCCTGCTAGTTTGAGTTTGGGCGCTAAATCAAGGGCAGCTTGGGTATAGCGCATAACAAGCGATGAAGAAAGACTCAGTGGAAACATATAAGATCCACCATCAGCATTCAAATCTGATTGATATGGGCCAGAAATTAACTTACCATCAAGGCTTTCGAACCACAGTTTACCTGATTTAGGAATTTGGAGCTCTTCAAAATATGGAGCGATACCCAAAGCTTTTTCCGAATTCAAAATGAGTCTGAGTTCCCTTTGGGTACCACTTGCGTCCATGAGCAAGTATTCCTGCAGATCAAGATCCTTTGCAATCAAATGTGCATAAGCAGGTCGGAAGGATTCTTCCTCTAGTTCTTGATCAATGCTATTGTAATCTGCCTCGAAATCAATTTGAACAGCATTTTGAGCAAAAAGACTCTGAGAAAAAATCAGAGCAAAAACATAAGCGGATAAATTCTTGAACATAACTACATTCGTTGTTGTAAATGTAAATCAAACCGATAGATTAATTTGCACAACTGATTAAACCAGATACTGAAGATGTCAAGCGAAGAAAGAATAAACTCAAACAAGGCTCCAGAACCAGTTGGCTCATATCCACACGCCCGACGAGTAGGAAATTTATTGTTTTTGTCGGGAGTTGGTCCGAGAGAACGTGGAACAAAGAAAATTCCTGGAGTTGAATTAAACGAAAACGGTGAAATATCCTCCTATGATATCGAGGCACAATGTCATAGTGTGTTTAATAATGTGAAAACGATTTTGGAAGATGCGGGATCTTCATGGGATAATTTGGTTGACGTTACCGTTTTTCTCACCAATATGAAAGACGATTTTAGGGCCTATAATCGCTTGTATGCTGAGTATTTCAAGGATAATCAGCCTTGTCGTACAACTTGCGAAATCAATTGCTTGCCTACGCCAATCGCGATCGAACTTAAATGCATCGCAACCATCGATTAATTCGAGTCAATTAGCAGCCTGAATTTTCTACATTTGCGCCTTATTTTTAGGCGAATATGAGCAGGTTTAAGGAGTATAAAGATTTTCAGCTATCTCAAATAGCAGATGAGGTTTTAGAACAGTGGAAAACTGAAGGAACTTTTGAGCAAAGTATTGAGGTAAGAGAAGGTCGTCCACCTTTCGTATTTTATGAAGGTCCTCCATCTGCCAATGGAATGCCTGGCATCCACCACGTGACGGCCCGAACCATCAAGGATCTATTCTGCCGTTATAAAACTCAAAAAGGATTTCAAGTTCAACGTAAAGCGGGTTGGGATACGCATGGTTTACCTGTTGAATTGAGCGTTGAAAAGGAGTTAGGAATCACCAAAGAAGACATCGGCAAAAAGATTTCAGTAGAAGAATACAACAAGAAGTGTAGAGAATCTGTGATGCGTTACACCGATGTATGGAACGACCTTACTGAAAAGATGGGCTACTGGGTGAATATGGAAGATCCGTATATCACTTATGAGTCCAAATACATGGAAAGTGTTTGGTGGTTGCTCAAAAAGCTTTTTGATGAAAAACTGATCTACAAAGGCTACACCATCCAACCCTATTCGCCAAAAGCCGGAACGGGATTAAGCTCGCACGAGCTGAACATGCCGGGTGCTTATCGCGATGTGAAAGACACCACAGTTATCGCACAGTTCCAACTGGATGAAGCGAGTAGATCGAAGCTTTCTGAACTTTCTGGAAAGTCGTTAGATGAAAACACCTACTTCCTTGCATGGACCACCACTCCTTGGACCTTGCCTTCGAATACTGCCTTGGCAGTTGGTGAAAAAGTAGCTTATTGCTTGGTCGATACTTTTAACCAGTATACCAAACAACGCCAAACGATGGTGATGGCGGAAGACTTAGTCTCAAAATATTTTTCTGCGGAGCAAATGGAGCTTCCAATTGATGCCTTGGAAGAGAATCAAAAGAAGATGCCTTACCGCATTTTATGGACAGGAAAGGGCTCTGATTTAGTTGGAATGAAATATCACCAACTTCTCGATTATGCCTTGCCGATGGACATGCCTGAACAAGCTTTCCGAGTGATTCCAGGTGACTTTGTGACCACAGAAGATGGTACAGGGATCGTTCATATCGCCCCTACTTTTGGCGCCGATGATATGCGGGTGGCTCAAGCCGCAGGTGTTCCGCCAATGATGGTTGAAGACAATAATGGAAACCCAAGTCCATTGGTTAACCTGCAGGGAAAATTTCTGGATAAACTCGAAGAAATCGGAGGCAAGTACGTAAAGAATGAATATTACACCGATGGGCCTGCACCCGACAAATCGGTTGATGTTGAGCTTGCGATCAAGTTAAAGGAAGAGAACAAGGCCTTCTTGGTTGAAAAATACGAACACTCCTACCCACATTGTTGGAGGACGGATAAGCCTATCCTTTATTACCCTCTCGACTCCTGGTTTGTAAAGGCTACTTCAGGCAAAGAGCGCATGGTAGACTTAAACAATACCATCAATTGGAAACCTAAATCAACCGGAGAAGGGCGATTCGGAAACTGGCTCGAAAACCTGAACGATTGGAACTTAAGTAGAAGCCGTTATTGGGGAATTCCAATTCCAATTTGGAGTGATGAAGAAGGAAAAGAATTAAAGGCAATAGGCTCCGTTGAAGAGCTGAAAACGGAATGCGCCAAAGCAGTGGAAGCTGGACTAATGGATGAAAACCCATTGGCTGATTTCATTCCTGGTGATATGTCGGAAAAGAATTACGATCGGGTAGACCTTCACCGAAACATCGTAGATAAAATCGTTTTAGTTTCAGATTCGGGAAAAGTCTTACACCGCGAGTTAGACTTGATCGACGTATGGTTCGATTCAGGTTCTATGCCTTATGCTCAATGGCATTACCCTTTTGAAAATATCGATCAGTTTAAGAAGTCTTATCCTGCAGATTTCATTGCTGAAGGAGTAGATCAAACCCGTGGATGGTTTTATACCTTGCATGCAATTGCTACACTAACTCACGACTCGGTTGCCTACAAGAATGTAGTTTCAAATGGTTTGGTTCTCGATAAGAACGGACAAAAGATGTCGAAGCGTTTAGGTAACGCAGTAGATCCTTTTGAAACCATGAAAAAATATGGTGCAGATGCCACCAGATGGTATCTGATTACCAACGCTCAACCTTGGGATAATCTCAAGTTTGACGAAGAAGGAATTGTTGAAGTACAGCGAAAGTTCTTCCGTGCGATTCAGAACACTTATGCTTTCCTTGCACTCTATTCGAATGTGGATGGCTTTAAGTATGAGGAAGAAAACATTCCACTGAATCAGCGTCCAGAAATTGACCGTTGGGTATTGTCTCGGTTGAACAGCTTGATTATCGATGTGGACAAAGCCTATGCTGATTATGAACCCACAAAAGCAGGTCGACTCATCCAAGATTTTGCAGTAGACGATCTAAGCAATTGGTATGTGCGTTTATGTAGAAAACGTTTTTGGAGAGGTGACTATGGTCCAGATAAGATCGCTGCTTACCAAACTCTGTTTACTTGTTTGAAAACCATCGCTAAACTTTCAGCTCCGATAGCTCCATTTTATATGGATCGCCTTCATCGAGATCTTTCCAGTGCTATTGGTAATGAGCTTTCTGTCCACTTAGCAGACTTCCCAGAGGTGCTCGATCAGCGAATCGAAAAAGAGCTTGAAGCGCGCATGAGCATTGCTCAAAGCCTAACCTCGATGGTTTTGAGTTTGAGGAAAAAAGAAAACATTCGCGTACGTCAGCCACTTCAGAAAATCATGGTTCCTGTGTTGAGCGAAAAGTTCAGATCACAGTTGACGGCGGTAAGCGATTTGATCTTGAACGAAGTGAATGTTAAGTCTTTGGAGTATATCGAAGAAGACAATAATATTCTGGTAAAAAGCATCAAACCTGACTTTAAAAAGTTGGGCCCACGTTTTGGTAAAAGCATGAAAGATGCAGCCCAGGCGATCAATGCTTTAGATCAAAATGGAATTAAAGAAATTGAACGAGAATCCTCAATCGGTGTAGTAATTGCTGGGCAAGAAGAGCGCATTACTTTGGATGAGGTTGAAATAAGTTCACAAGACATTCCTGGATTACTAGTTCATAGCGAAAATGGGATTACAGTTGCCCTTGATGTAAGTATTAGCGAAAGTCTTCACCGCGAAGGAATAGCTAGAGAATTGGTGAACAGAATCCAGAACTTACGTAAGGACAACGGTTTAGAGGTAACTGACCGCATTAATATACGCCTAGGCGAAAGTGATTTAGTACGCGTTTCGGTCGAAACGAATTTGGATTATATTTGCTCGGAAACCTTGGCAGATAGCATCGAAACAGACCAGCGAAATCTTTCAAATGCCATTGAAGTGACGTTGGAAGAAGGTGTGAACACAAAGCTTGAGATTTTAAAAGTTTAAGGAAACAGACATGGCAGAAAAGAAAGAAAAAACTAGGTATTCTGACAGTGAACTGCAGGAGTTCAGAGCAATTATTTTAGAAAAGCTAGTAGAGGCAAAGGAGGACTTTAATCTGCTTAAGAGTAGTATGTCGAATAGCGACGACCACGGTACAAACGATACTTCTCCAACATTCAAAATGATGGAAGATGGGTCTGACGTTCTTAGCCGAGAAGAAACAGCGCAACTGGCGGTTCGCCAACAAAAATTTATCAAGCACCTTGAAGATGCTTTGATTAGAATTGAAAACCAAACCTATGGCATTTGCCGTGTAACGGGTAAGCTCATTTCTAAAGAGCGACTTAAAATCGTTCCTCACGCTACACTTAGTATCGAAGCGAAGCGTCAGCAATAATTTCTACGGGCTAAATCCTGTGCTATGAAAAAGCCCCTTCTTCTTGTATTACTCGTAATTCTTATTGACCAAGCATCAAAGATTTGGATCAAGACCAATTTTTATTTGGGTCAAGAATATAAAGTAGCCGACTGGTTTATTATCCATTTCACGGAGAATAACGGGATGGCTTTCGGAATGGAATTCGCAGGGGAATACGGAAAGCTCATTTTAAGCATTTTCAGAATTCTAGCAGTTGCCGGAATCCTGTATTACCTCATCAAAATTTCCAGAGACGGAACCCACAAAGGTTTGGTCTACAGTATCGCTTTGGTTTTTGCGGGTGCCTTAGGGAACATCCTAGATTCTACTTTCTACGGACTCTTATTTAATGACAGTTACCATCAAGTGGCGGAGCTATTTCCTGCTAGTGGCGGATATGCCCCTATGTTATATGGAAGGGTAGTCGATATGCTTTATTTTCCACTATTCAGTGGATTCTTTCCTGATTGGTTTCCAATTTGGGGAGGGGAGCATTTCTTGTTTTTCCGTCCGGTTTTTAACATTGCCGATACTGCCATTTCAGTGGGTGTTGGTATGATCATCGTATTTCAAAAGAGATTCTTTAAGAATCCTAAGATAGAAGCTGCTCAAGACGAAATGAACGCTGAACAAGAGCCATCCTAAGCGAGTCATTTTGATAAACAATCAGCAGATCAGTTTAATCATTCCTGCCTACAATGAGGCGAAGAGCATCGACATTGCGATTGAAGTAATTCGCGACTATGAAAAGCAGCATGGCAAGTTTGCTGAAATCATTGTGGTCAATGATGGCTCAACTGATGATACGCTAATTCGAGCTCAAGCGCATGAAGGAGTTCAGATAATAGATAAAAAGCAAAATCAAGGAAAAGGCAAGGCAGTGCAAGACGGCATGCTCAAATCGACATCGGATTGGGCCTTGTTTCTGGATGCCGACTTATCCATCCCAATTCAAGAGCTTTTGAAGTTCATTCCTCATACCGAAGCTTATGATCTTGTAATTGCTTCTCGAAACCTGCCTGAATCAAAGAGAGATACTAAGCAAGCTTTCTATCGCACTGCCATGGGAAAGTCTTTTGCCTTTCTTGTACAGAGTATGTTTAAGACGCCTATTCGGGATACCCAATGTGGCTTCAAACTGATTAAGAGGGCAGTGATTAATCAAGTATTTCCGAAAATGAGTGTTTGGGGCTGGTGTTTTGATGTTGAGATGTTAATCTTGGCAGAATCCTTTGCTTTTAAAGTAAAGGAAGTACCTATCACAATCATTGACAGAACAAGGGCTTCAAAGGTTCGCCCAATTCGCACAAGCCTCGAGATGTTCAAAGATCTTCTTCGTATTCGTCGCAAATTCAAGCGAAAAGAATATAATTGAGCAGCGTTCGTTTTCAAGGGTGATCAAATTCTTAGGTAAAATTCCGTTTTTAGCATATGCTACCGCTTTCGCGTCGCTCATTGCTGTTTACGCCAAGGTTTTTTTCGCGCCCAACTCTTATCTTTTTGGCGCCTGGGGTGATGGAATAAAAAATTATTTCAGTTTTCTCTTCAGTGCACAGCACGATACAAGTTGGTGGTATACCAAGTCGATGAATTACCCATACAGCGAGCTCTTGCTGTATACAGACGCACAGCCTCTTTTAAGTTGGAGCTTTCGAATCTTGTGCGATGTCTTTCCGGCATTAAGCGACTATGGTGTAGCCTATATGAACTTAGCTATGCTTCTTTCATTGGTGTTTGCTTACGTCTTAACTTATTTGGTACTCAAACGACTTGGCATACGATCTTGGTTCGCCTACTTATTTGCCTTGGGAATTATGGCTCTTCAGCCACAGATATTCCGCATGGCAGGGCACTACGGATTATCTTACGCATTTGTAATTCCTTTAGCTATTTACCTTGTTCTGAGCTTTCAAAATCGCTGGAACATAGCTAGGGCCCTGCTAGAAGGCTTATGCAATTTCTTAATATTCTTTCTCCACCCATATTTAGGTCTGATATTCAGTGTGAGCATAATTTTCTTCGCCTTACCAAACGCGGCCCTTTCTTTTCAATGGAAAAAGCTCTACCCTCTATTAGGAAGCTTTTTGGCAATTGGGCTTTTCATGCTGCTCACAAAACTTGGCGACCCGCATGAAGGAAGAACTCCAGATCCATTTGGCTTTTTAATGTACCGAGCCCAACTCAAAACAGTATTGCTGCCTCATCACCCACCGCTCAAACCACTCGTTCAATCATTCATTAAAATTGGTGGACAACAGTGGGAAGGCTGGGCATATCTTGGACTCAGTTGCGTATTGATGATCTTCATAATGAGCTTCCGTGGAATCCTTAAATTGGGTAGAAGCTTAAGAAGAATCACGAGTGTAAGTTCTTTGTTATTCATTACTGGATTGTTGTCCTTACTCTTTTCACTTGCTATTCCTTTCACGCTTGGCTTAGAAGAATTGATTCCATACTTAGGTCCTTTGAAGCAATTTAGAAGTCTTGGACGTTTCGCATGGATCGCGTTTTTTGCCTTCAATTTTGTAGTGGCATTCAAGCTTTATGCTTGGTATCAATTGTATCGAAAAAGGACACAATGGGCAATCCTAATCGTTCTTGTCCCCTGCGCTTTTATGCTCTTTGAAGCCTGGCCTTATCATCAAGAAGTGTCCTCAGGAATTAGTAGAGGTGGCAATGCTTTTCTGGCAGAAGACAACAATTTTAGCAGCAGCGAGTATATGGCCATTTTGCCAATTCCGGCACAAGTGCACGGTTCCGAAAACTTCGAACTTCCTGGAGATGAAGAAACCAATGCCAAGTCTTTTTTAATTTCCTATAAAACGGGAATCCCTGTCCTTGGAGGTTCATCTGGTCGTACTTCAATCCACGAGGCACACAAACAGGTTCAAGCCATGGGTCCTGAGTTTTATCCCAAGCTTTTAAAAGAGGAATTCCCCGACGGAAAGCTCTTACTAGTAAGAAGAAATAATTGGCAGATGAATCGCTATGAACGGAACTTATGGTCTAAGGCTGATCAACTTGAATCAAAAGGAATATGGGATTTTGCAGAAATCGCTGCTTCAGATTTTCTTTCATATAATCCAAAAGAGATTCCTGCAGATTCATCTTATTCAAAGCCGATTTATTTCGATGATTTCGATAAGCTTGAAAGTGATTACGTCATGTCGGGAACTGGAGCAATCAGCGGATCTAAGCGTCAATATTTGCGAATCGCTCAATTCGATTCCAGCCTAAAGCCGGGCAACTATGTGCTGAACGTTTGGGTTTACACCAAGGGTTATTCAATGCCTCAACAAAATGTTCTTCTAGAAGTGAAGTACAAGGGAGAGGAAGGCCTTCCTCGAATCGCATCTGTAAGTCCGGGTAATTCCGTAGTGATATTAGAAGATTGGTCGATGCTTGAAATCCCATTCGCGATTGATCGTGAAATTGAAGTTGCCAATTTGGTAGCTAAAGGATCGAGGCTTTCAACCCAAAAGGCTTATTTTGATAATCTAATGCTTCGAAAAGAAGGCACGAATGCAGGGCTCTGGATAAATGAGCAACAGATGCTTTGGAATGGATTTCTTTTGAGCGCTAATTAGAATTGCATTTCAGGAATATCTCCTTCAACAATTAAGCGACCTTCTGTTTTTGCCACAATCTCCTCTACATCAACCCCAGGAGCTCTTTCAATTAGACGAAAACCATCCGAATCGGTAACTTCTAAAACGGCTAAGTCAGTTACTATGCGTTTCACACATTGAACTCCTGTGATAGGTAAAGTACATGCCTTAAGAAGCTTCGAGTCGCCACGCTTATTGGTATGAGTCATGGCCACGATGATGTTTTCTGCAGAAGCCACAAGGTCCATGGCGCCGCCCATTCCCTTGACCATCTTGCCTGGTATCTTCCAATTGGCAATATCGCCGTTATCGGCAACTTCCATTGCACCTAATACCGTAAGCTGAACATGCTGACCTCTGATCATCGCGAAACTGGTACTTGAGTCGAAAATGGCTGCACCATCTTGAAGGGTTACTGTTTGCTTTCCAGCGTTAATCATGTCGGCATCTTCTTCTCCTTCCACAGGAAAGGGTCCCATGCCCAGGATTCCGTTTTCAGATTGGAACTCGACGCTGATGCCTTCAGGTACAAAATTGGCAACCAGTGTTGGAATACCGATTCCAAGATTTACATACCATCCATCCACAAGTTCTTGGGCGATTCTTTGAGCAATTTGCTGTTTATCTAAGGCCATATTTTATGCTTTTGGACGTGTAGTGCGTTGTTCGATTCTCTTTTCGTAGTTCTTTCCTTCAAATATTCTCTGAACAAAGATTCCGGGAGTTTGAATGAAGTTTGGATCAAGAGATCCTGGTTCGACCAATTCTTCAACTTCGGCAACCGTAATTTTACCGGCCGTGGCCA
>Ga0115568_10000337_pt1 | contig 34502 bp, 35 predicted proteins | sample COGITO_mtgs_1204_FD_87296 | JGI IMG/M metagenome (GOLD analysis project Ga0115568, IMG submission 87296) | Pelagic marine microbial communities from North Sea - COGITO_mtgs_120426 | ecosystem: Environmental > Aquatic > Marine > Epipelagic | place: Germany:Helgoland, sampling site Kabeltonne...
AAATTTAATCACTATAAAATTTAATCACTATAAAATTTAATCACTATAAAATTTAATCACTATAAAATTTAATCACTATAAAATTTAATCACTATAAAATTTAATCACTATAAAATTTAATCAGCATGATTGCCCGAGTGGTCTAAGGGGGAAGACTCAAGATCTTCTGTGTTCGCACGCGTGGGTTCAAACCCCACATCATGCATTATTTTGCCCAATTAGCTCAGATAGGTAGAGCGCAGGACTTTTAATCCTGTGGTCATGGGTTCAAGTCCCATATTGGGTATTTATTTAATTAAAAACAATATAAAAGAATATAATTATATATGTATATAATTGAACTATATACATCAATTCTTCTGTAGCTCAGTTGGTCAGAGCGTGTGGCTGTTAACCACAAGGTCCTTGGTTCGAACCCAAGCAGAAGAGCATAAGCGGTATGGCGCAGAGGAAGCGTGCAGGGCCCATAACCCTGAGGTCATAGGATCGAAACCTATTACCGCTAATTTGCCCGCGTGGCCCAATGGATAAGGCGTGGGACTTCTAATCCCAAGATTGCGGGTTCGAGTCCCGCCGTGGGTTTTAAAATTGAAATAATTTAAATACTAATTGTCGCTAACAATTAGTATTTATAATGATGGATTACTATAGTAATTTTCCGGCCCCATTTAAAGAAGCATGTATTAATGAAGTAGTAAGGTATATAAAATCAATCAAAAAATATTCAACAATAATTGATAATAAATCAATTCAATTAAAAGATATTGTGACGACATCTTTTAATGAGGTGACAAATAACAACACAATTAGAGGATCGGCAACAGGTTGGGCAATACATGAACGCGTGGAAATGATCAAAAGAACAAAGATTAAACTAGATAATATTTTGAATGTAAAAAGACGATTTAGAGGTATAATTAAGGCGTTGGTTTTAATAAACAAAACATACTTCGACCATTTAAAAATTTATTACGCACCAGGTGGTCCGGGTATGACAGAAGCGTACTCAGAATTCATTGAGAAAGGGGGTACCCTAAGAATTGCATAAACCCTAAGAATTGCATAAATAGCTATTGTCATTACCTGGGAAGAAGCCTCTGCATATTTTTTCCTGCTCAAGCGAATCCTGCAATCTAAGTATTTCTTTATTCATATCATTTAGCAATTTAATTTTCTTTTTACTAACAACAAAAGAAGTCATTTGTAAACCAAACCCATCTGATTCAAGTTTAAGCTTTTCTGTTTTATACGAAACACCGGTCATACTATCAACAGTAATTCCATTAAATCTATCTTGATTTTCCTTATAATATTCAATCAATTCGGATAAATTCTTGTCTTTAATATAGGTAATATTAGCACCAAAACGTTCAAATTTTTTGGCAGTGCTTTGCCCTTTAATACAAAGCAGTTGTTTATCGCCTAAATTTTTGCGAGTCATTGTACCGCGTTGTTGTAATTCCGCATCAAATGTTGTGGCTTGAGCTTGTAAAACTAAAACAAATAGAAATGCCAACATCATTATAACAACTACAATAAACAACCCTTTATAACTGAGTGTCGTGTTTTCGGCAAGAAAACCCATTTCTCCAAAAAATGCCGCAATAGCAGTCATTATACTTCTCCTTAGACTAAGATTACTTTTTGAAACCTTAAATCTACTACTTTTAACCTGATCAATATATTCAGAACGATTCGGTTCTATCATGAAAATAGCAAAACCGCAAATAATAGATAAAATAAATAATATTATCATGGGTCCAAGTAATAACTCTTTCATTGTAATCAATATTCTTTCACCATAATTAATTCTATCAAATGTTAAAATAGAATTTTGACTCAATATTACCGGTGATGTATAATTAATTTTATCTAATCTTTTTGAGGTTCTATAAAACAAACCTATAACCAAATCATATGTGTCATTTTGATTTACTTCATCAATTACTTTACCATAATTAAGTATATTTTTAAATTCTTCCTTAAATTCATAATTATCAGAAAGATTTTCTTTTATCCGTTTCCAAATAGTATACGGAAGACCACTGTATACTTTTTCACCTGATGCGTTGGTAGTTTCATAAGTACCAGACGGTATATTTTTATCAGTTGTTATAATTAATACTTTTATATATTGTTTATTAAAATCTGTTACGCCCGTAGTGCCTCTCGCAGCATCTAATAATATTTCAGAATCTGAAAAACTAGAAGAATCCATATATATATATTAACATATTACAAAAAAAACAATTACCAATATCAATTTACCAATATCAATTTACCAATATCAATTTACCAATATCAATTACCAATATCAATTACCAATATCAATATCCCGAACTATAACCGTCACTACCATAACCATTGTCATAGTCACTGTAATTATCGTCATCACTACACACGCTTTCATACTCCCAATCACCACCCCAATCGTCACAACCCAAATCAATTGCGTATGTATAGTCATTTGAATCCATTTCATTTGAATCCATTTCATTTGAATCCATTTCATTTGAATCCATTTCATTTGAATCCATTTCATTTGAATCCACACCCATAGAGTTTTTCAATGTGTTATAATTAAATGGAATAACTTTAGCAGGCTCACTGTTATCTTTAAATGGAATATCATTAAGTCCACTTTTATTAATTACGATATTATCAATCTTACGCTTGGTAATAACATCGCGCCAAGAATTTCCTTGATAATTTACCTTATTTTGTGAAATATTGGTTGTAAGAGCCGGATAATCTCGTTCATAAATATCCACCTGGCGAATAAAGCGATTAGCTGCACGATTACTAATGGTGCCACTACGCATATTGTTCCCGCAACTACGAGTGCCGTATCCTTGGAACCCGCGGCGGCGGTGCGGAGCCGTGTATGCTTTGGTGCGCAGCATCCCATTCATGTTCATTCCGTTCGTGGTCATTGTTCCTGATTGTATTTGATTACTTATCAATTAAGTTTGATTTTTAGCTTTCAATTTTATATAAAAATAAATTATTAAAGTAATTTATACATAAATGAGCGTGATACACAAGATTGATGATATTAAGGTTAATAAATACGCGAATAAATATGTTATAGAAACAAACATAGACTTTGCAAAGTCTTTTATTTATAAAGGCATAATAGATGTAATAGAAACCGATACATCAATAACAATAGAAGCAAACAACGTAAAAAGTTTAAAAGAATACCTGAATAAAAATGACAACAAATTAGACTACAAAACAACAGTTAATATGTTAGAAGATATTGTTTTGATGACAGATAATCTAGAAAGCAACGGTTATATGTTTGTAAACCTAAAATTGGACGACATAATAGTTGTTAACAACAACAAGTTTTTATTTATCAACTATAACAATATTTATAGATTAATAGATAATAAGATAAGTATTGAAAACATAATGGAAAATATATCAGAATTCATTCCATCAAATGAGTTTAATCAACAATCCGTCCCATATTTATTAGAAGTAGAGACATTGTATTATAACATAGCAAACTTATTGGTATACTGTTTATTCAATACAAAATACGATAATAATCTATTAACAATTTACCCAATAATTAATACAAAATTGTATTGGTTTCTTGAACGATGTTTAAAAATCAACAAAGAGGAACGTGTTTTTTTATATGTTTAATATATAATATGTCTTTGGCAACATTAAAAAAAAAATCTAAAACAATACACGGTACAAGTATAAGTTCATCGACAGTAAGTAGCAATGGGTTTTATTTAAACGGCATAAAAAGACCCATCGGTTCTGTTGGTACCACAAATCTTGCCAAATCAGTGACACGAACACCTTTTAAAGGTAGCGAACCGATGGGACATGGCGGTGGTTCAAGACGTCGTGTATCCGGGCGACTTGCTAGAAAATGTGGTAGCGGAACCTATGAAGTATCAGTTTCAAATTCGGGTAGTTGTATCACGCCACAAACGGAAATTAAACTTTCTACAAAAAATCAAAATGGATTAATCCATACTAAATACAAATGGATGTTTTCAAAATATCCAAATTATTGGGTACACAACTTAAATTCAGCAGTAGATGCAAGTGAATACACGGATAAATTAAAATCCCAAGCAATCAGCAATTGTAATACAATTACCTATAAGGTAACAGTTATAAACGACAATAAATTTGTTATCAACGGCAATCCATCATTTAATTTAACATTTGTTAAAGGTTACAAATATATATTCGATCAAAGTGATACAAGCAATGAAGGTCACCCCTTACGATTCTCAACTACAAATAGTGAACCAACCGCCAACCCATCGTATTTCAGCGCCTCAGGAGTACCAGGAGAAGCCGGTGCGACCATTACATACACAGCAGAAGATTCAGATACATTTTATATGTTTTGCACCGCGCATGGGATTGATATGGGTTCATATTATAATCCGATAATGGCAGGTCACCCGGTGGACGACACGACATCAACAACATCAAAAACAAATAAATGCAGTAATCGCTATCATATTGGAGGTAAATATTATGAACACAACAATTGCAATACTAAATTAACTACACCGCTCGCAGCACGACCATACAGCGATTACATTAGTAATATTAAATACCAATGTTTGCAAATGATACCAATACCAAATGGTTTCAATAGAAATGGTACAGTTTATTAAATTATAGAAACCGACCATACTTAATATCATATAATGTTTCTTTATCCGTGTAATATAAAACCTTGTCAAGAAATAAACAGTTATGTTTCATCCAATATTCGATAGATGTTTGACAAAAATTATGATAAGTAAATATAGAACTATTATAAGTTTTAAATAGTTCTCTTTTTTCTAAATACGAACTACGAATTTTTTCTTTCCAAAATTGATGATAATAAATATTAGATCTAAATATGTCATCAAGTTTTCGGTTAATATTATCAACCTTATAAAGTATATTTTTAACATCAATATAATGAAATATATATTCCAACAATTCATAAGGTAATTCCATTGATTTCTAATAATTTTATATAAAATTATTAGAATTCAATTTATTTAATCAATTATTTAATAAATTGATTAAATATATGTATAATTTTAGAATTGCCCGATTAAGGCATCTGTCATGCAAACCGGGTAATGGGTCAAATGTGTCAATAAGCAAAACCAAGTTTGAATCCATAACCAATCGGCAAAATATGTCTAATTCGATGAGATGCTCGAGTGTTTTAAATAGAAATCAAGGGGGTAGATGGAGGTACATAACCGACACGACCGACACGACCGACACGACCGACACGACCGACACGACCGACACAACCTCAACAACGGTTGATGAAGAAATAATTTACGCTGTATCAAATATCCTAATAAATTTAACTACAGACGGCGATACACCGAGTGGTATAACCCCAAATGTATTGGGTAGAATAGTTTCAGATACAAGTTACAATACTAAAACAACATATAGTTATTTATTTGATACAAATCCCCCACCAACATATTCATTATCGCCGACAGGTAATACAGATATTATGATTTATTTAGATGATTCTAATAATCTTATTATGAAGTCAAAAAGTAACAGTGAGTATTTAAATAACTATTTAGATTTCATTTTTTTGGATATTTCTTTGAATACAGATACAGCAGATTTATGTCTAACATCAGCAGGAAACAACGAACATTTAAACTATATAATGATAAATACGGGCAGTTATTATATAATATTTGGAAAATATTATGATCTTTCAGGCGTTGAACTAGAAAATATATATTATAAACTCGGTACCGACCCGTTAATAATAGGTAAAATACAAGCAAAGGGTGTCATAGATACCGAACCCGAACCAGAACCCGAACCAGATACAATAGAACAAGTGTATATATTTGAGACAACCGTAAGAGAATGTGGGTTTACTCAACCCGAATTAATAAATTCATTAGGATTAATAAGTGTTAATAAAAATAATAATATTAGTTATTATCCTATAAATAGTTATATAACATTAGAACCGGAACCGGAACCGGAACCGGAACCAGAACCGGAAGAAATTTCAGAACCAGAACCGGAACCGCCAACATTAGGTATTCAATATTATTACGACGAAGTAATAGGATTACCAGACTTTAGTTTAAATTATGTTTTAGATGCTTCCGCAATAATAAACTCTATTCTTACATTATCAAATGTAGAAACCATATATTTAACAACAGACGGAACGACGACTGATTTAACAAATAGATATATATATATAACAGGTACACCAGATACAACAACATTATTAGACTCATCCGGTCATAATAATACATATAACAAAAATACAATATTTATAGTTCGTGAAACATTAAAAATATTAGGAATAGGCAATTCAACAGCATGGACAAGTAATTTATTATACGAATCAGATACACCTACATATTTTTATTATGGTGAAAACGCGTTGAGAGAATATAAAAGAATATTAATTGATTTATCGTATGATGATTTAAATATTAATGTGATTCCAATAGAAAATGCACACCCAACCGACCAATTTTATTTGGAAGAAGGAAACTCGAATTCGATTGAGTATAGATATTATCCTACAAGTGACAGTTCAGTAAATTTGTATCCATATTTTAGTAATGAACTGATGACATCAACAATAGATGACGAAGTATCGATAAGTAAAATAACAATAGGATTTTTGCAAGATATAGGCTATGAAGTAAATTATGATTCTAGCTATGTGAAAGATCCCACGAACTATATAGGTGGTTATGATATTAGCAGAATAGCAATTGATGCATCTAATATATTAAATAGTTATAATAAACGTTGGGGTTTAACTACCTTTTATAATAACTCTGACGTACCTCAATTTTATCACGGACTCAGTAAATATAATTCTATTACAAATTATACATCATTTACATTTGGTAAGACAACCGCAAACAGGTATGATTTATACATGACAACACCGAACGATTTAGCTTATGCTAACGAAGAAATATGGGATTTTACGTTTCAAATACAAGGACAACATAAATTAACCCTAGATCTTAATAATTATCATGTAATAAATAAATACAAATCATCAACCATAACCGAAAACCAAACACAAGAAACAGAAACATATTATGTCGCATGGGATTTTAAAGACACTCCAATAAAGGCAATAGATATAAATGATACCAGTATAAATATAGGATACGTACTTTTACCAGAACCCGAACCAGAACCCGAACCACCAGAACCCGAACCTGAACCCGAACCTGAACCCTAACCCGTAATTTAATATTAATATAACAATAAATTAAGTTATATTAATATAATGGCGAAAAATACAATAGGTAATATTAGTTTTGGAGATATTTCCGCAAATTCACAGTTAAGTGACATACAAATGTATACAGATCTGAATTATATATATTTAAGAGGTAATCCAAATTTGGACAATGATTTACATATTGAATTATTATGTTTTAAAGTTTCTCATTTAAATGGAACAATAGATAGTTATTACAATAGTTATGAAATAGAAAAAAGAAATACAAAATATATATTAAAATATAAAGAGGATGGTGCAAAAATAGTAGTAAAAAAAAATACGACATTACTAATAGGTAATATCGTTGAAAAAGACCCAGAACCAGAACCAGAACCAGAACCCGAATTAGAATATTTAGAGCAATTATTTATTGCAGTGCGCTACTTCGGGGATGACCTCTCAAATATAACAATAGTTAATGTTTTGGCTAATACACCAGAACCTGAACCACCAGAACCAGAACCAGAACCAGAACCAGAACCACCAGAACCAGAACCAGAACCCGAACCACCAGAACCAGAACCAGAACCCGAACCACCAGAACCAGAACCACCAGAACCAGAACCAGAACAAGAACAAGAACAAGAACAACCAGAACCAGAACCAGAACCAGAACAAGAACCAGAACCCGAACCAGAAATGGAAGGAATAGGAGTATTAGTAACCGATATTCATAATAATAATGGAAGATTAGCCGTTGTGGACAGAGACGATTTTAATGTAAAATTTGATTTAAGCGAAAATACAGTAAACGATTATGGAAATCAATATCCTTTAACATTAAAACATTATAGAGTTAGTGAAACCTTTGGAACCTTCGTAACGCTCACTAACGTAGTAATATTAAGATTACTAAGTAATATCAGAGATGGCGAATATGTAATAAGAATAGACCCATTAATAGCTGGTAGCAGCTCGGATTTCATATCTGGGGATTTGTTCGTACCATTAAATATATAATCATAATCATAATCATAATCATAATCACAATCATAATCATAATCATAATCATAATCATAATCATAAAGATTTAATAAATTTATATCCAAAACTAGGTCTATCAGTATGGTATTCCGACATTTTTTTACATTCTATAGTAGACTCTTGTGTTGAGTAAATAACTTTTTTAATACCTAAATTTTTTAGTTTATTGAAGCATGATAAACAAGGTCTTGAATCCTTAAGTTTTCCATCATTACTTATTCTAACTACATATAGTTTAAGTTTCTTAACAAATTTAGCGCCCTTTCGTTGAGCGGTGACCTACTTTACAATTCTTTATGGCTGATCTTGTTGCCGCAATCTCAGCATGACAAGAACAACAGTTAGACATCATACCATCTCGCGAATAATTCCTATAATTATTATATCCTGTACCAACAACCTTTCCATTAACAACCGCCACACAGCCATGTCGTTGAAGCATTGGCGAATTGACAGCCTCTTCACAAGCCATAGAAATGAAACGTTCATCGTTAAGAGAAACCATTGTTATTAGAGGTAAATACATCGTATATCTTTAATTCAATTTTAAAATTCAATTAAATAAAAATTGAATTAAATATATAATTATAATTAAAAATATTAATAATGCCAAATAATTGCAATCAGCCCGACTTCGTCTGCTCCGACGGCAAACCCGACCCTGAAGATATGAGAAAAGCGGCAGATGGAATATATTATACGATAGATGAATATAAAGAATATTACGGTGAAGACCAATATTTAGAGTACTGGGAATGGGCAGAAAAAGACGACACAGAAAAAGACGACACAGAAAAAGACGACACAGAAAAAGACGACATAGAATATATTTTGTATTTATACGTAGATGGCAATAACCCTAACCTTAAAGCCACATACGATAAAGCGATAAAAACATGGAACAATGAAATAAAAACAAATAATTTTTCAAATGCTGGATTTGACGTATTTACACCAATTGGTTGTATGAAAATTTTAACATTTAATTACAATAACGTTCCAGGTGTATTTTGCAGACAACAGGAATTGAACGAACATGAACCAATTTATGAAATGAAACCTGTCATTGGATCATGTGACACATATAAACCCGATGAACACGAAATAGTATTAGATGACAATTCGGAAACGATATGGTACAAAACGGCGACAAGAGGACTTGGTTATGAAACATACTATATGAATAATGACGAAATGAACCGAATTCAAAACGAGCGTACCGGTGCAAGAATAAGACCTGGACTAGGTCGTCATCTTAAAATAGATTTTAAAATAAAGACAGCAATGTATCGCATTAATAACAATAACAATACTCCAGTATCGTTCACAACACATCCGCGTTCAAGCATTTACAAGTCCCCGCTAAGACTGGCAAATAACACAGGAATTATAGATTCTGGTTATAGAGGCAATCTTGGGGCGGTGTTTGATGTAATGGCATTCCAGCATTATGATGGATTTAAAATAAAGCAAAACGACCGATTTATTCAAATATGTGCCCCAGCACTTGAAAAATTTATTATTAAGTTGGTAGACAATGAATCAGACCTTGGCATACAAACAGACCGAGATACAGGCGGATTTGGTTCATCAGGTCGTTAATAATATTATATATTATTTATACATAACAATGTTATGTATTCAAGAAGACAACATTGATGAAATTAACAATAATTCTTGTTGCTTGAATATAAATTCACAAAACGACGACGACGAGACCAAATCAAAAGACATGCAAACTCAAAGATTGGAAGAATTTTTTAATAAATGGAAAAACGATAAATACAGCATCTCATATAGAGTAAGAACAATAGATAGCGACAGTAATCCAAGTGATTCCAATTCATCCGATATAGACGACGACGACGAAATCAGTCCACAATGTTACGAATTAGAACATTACGATGAAAACAATGAGCATATACAATATAAGAAGCTAAGTTATACCGCGGTTGAAAATAACATCGACAAATATCACACAAAACCGAACGATAAACTTTCGTCTTCTTTAGACATACTATCGACATATTTAAAAGGCCAAAAATACATTTATATGGAATCAAAATACTATTGTGAAAGAATACTAAATCGGTTAATGCTTCCAGCAATGACATTGTCGGCAATCGGAACGGTGACATCACAACTAGTATTGAGAGGTTGTAATATACCCGAATGGAAAGGACTATTGTTATCATGTATAAGTGCATTAGTAGGATTATTAATTGCTATTATAAATTATTTAAAATTAGACGCAAGCGCAGAAGCGCATCAAATTTCAGCACATCAGTATGATAAATTGCTTTCATCCGTTGAATTTTCTTCTTGTTCGGCATATTTATTTCCATGTAATAATAAGAAGCATAAAACATCGGACGTCGTAAAAGAAAAACTAATGGATGTTGAAAAGAAAATAAATGAAATTAAAGAGACCAATCAGTTTTTGGTCCCAAGAGCAATTAGGAATCAATTACCAATAATTTATAATACTAACATAATTGCAGTAATTAAAAAAATAGATGGACACCGTTCTAAAACAATAAATAATTTAAAAAATGTGAAAAATGAATTAAGATTCATTAATGAACTGCAAAGAATGAAGCGTTACAAATTAGACGGAAAACGTTCAAAACGTTTAAACGAACTTTATTTATGTAAAAAAAGATACATAAAGCAAATAATAATATTAAAATCAGCATATTCTTCCATCGATCAAATGTATCTACAAGAAATTAAAAATGCACAACAACCGAGTTGTTGTCACAGGCATTTTAAATATAAAAATCCCGAAAAGATACATAAATTTTTATTTGAAATATTGAATCCTTTTGAAAATTATAATGATGATCTCGAGTTAGAAATAAAAAACTAACGTGATGTATCTTCATGAATTTCAGGAGTATCAAACACGATGGGTTTTTTCTCATCAATAAGCATAATTGCCATCGCAGCATAGTTATGTAGATCAAGCAGCGTGTCGCGAACACTCTCAGATTTAACCATTGTAACACCCGTTTTTGTAATATTCTGAAGACGATTAACTTTATCGCCAATTCTAATAAGAACACCTACCGGTCCGTATGTCGCAAATGCATCACCATAATCTCTGTTTTTTTTACGAAACATTTCAAATGCTTCCGTTTGAACACGTGTCATCTGCCATTCTCGCGACGTTTCTGTATAATCCATTTATTACTTATCTAACTTATATAAAATTTAAATCAATTTCATATAAATATAATTAGAATTATAATCAAATATAATCAAATATAATCAAATATAATCAAATATAATCAAATATAATCAAATATAAACAAATATAATCAAATATAAACAAATATAATCAAATATAAACAAATATAATCAAATATAAACAAATATAATTATAATGATGTATGAGTTGTATTTTGATGGAGGTGCTAACCCAAACCCAGGCAGGGCGGGGGCCGGAGCAGTAGTATACAAAAATAATGAAGAGATTTTATGCACGTCTCATTTTGTAGGAATTAATCAAACAAATAACGAAGCTGAATACACAGGGTTAATAAAAGGTTTTGAATTAGCATTCAAAAATGAAATATATGATTTGACTGTAAAAGGGGATAGTCAATTAGTTATAAAACAAATGAAAGGTGAATACAAAGTAAAAGCAGAAAATTTGAAAATATTATATTTAAAAGCAAAAGAATTGGAAGGCAAATTTAGCAGCATCATATATTTACACGTTAAACGTGAATTTAACAAACGAGCAGATCAACTGGCTACAACAGGAATGGAATAAACATACGCAAATATATTTAAGTATTCATTTTAATATATATAAATATTAAGTGCATGTTCAAGGAAACCAGGTTCAAGGAAAACGTGTTCATGGAAAACGGGTTCAAGGAAAACGTGTTCAAGGAACACGGGTTCAAGGAAAACGGGTTCAAGGAACACGGGTTCAAGGAACACGGGTTCAAGGAAAACGGGTTCAAGGAAAACGGGTTCAAGGAAAACGGGTTCAAGGAACACACAAACGATATGAATTTTCCAGTATTGACCCCTGCGGTAATAAATGTAAGTAATATGGATTTTAAAAAAGTAAAGGAGAAAAAGAATAATAAAAAAACAAAAAATGTAAGAGAAGGATGGGTCAAATTATATTATGAAAATGGTAAAATAGTTAAAAAATATGGATTAGTGCGAAAAGACCCGTCTCCACACCCACCACACCCAAAATCATTAGAAGAGAAATTTTCAGAAACGATCGTAAAAATGAGAGAAAACTGGGAACTCTATAATGAAGTTCACGGATATGAGGTAGATTATGATTACTATAATGACCAAAATGAATATGAATCAGATACCGAATTAAACAATCAAGAATATGATGATCTTATGAACGAAGAACTAATAGATAGCATGTATACAAGAGATGATTAATTAGTTTATTTAGATTAGTTTATTTAGATTAGTTTATTAAATGGATGCAAATATAGACGCAAATGCAAATATAGACGCGAATGCTGATATGGATACGGGTATGGATATGGATACGGATATGGATACAACATGGATAGATAAATTTCAAGAAGAAAGTAAATTTTATGATAAATTTAGCATTGTACCAATTGATTATGTAACTATAAAATTTATATATATTGACAAAACCAATACAATTAAAAATGTAAAAAATACAAAATTAAAATTGTCTGTAAATAATAAAATTAAAAAAGAGGAATTATACAATTTAGTATTAGAAAATAAAAAAGATTATAAACTCAGTGCTATACTTCAATACGATACAAATATATTAAAAGTGAAAGAATTGGATAGTATAATTGAGAATCACACCCCGATAGTTTTAAAGAATATTACATTTATAAATGACATAGAATTATCACAAACACTAAGTTTTTTAAGATGCATCAATTCATTATACGTATTGTATTCTGAAAAAAATGAGGATCAAAAAAAAACAAAAAAAATATTTTATAGTATAAAACCTAAATCAAAATCTACTAGACGAATTAGATATCATCAAAATTAATCTCATCGTCACCATCACCACCAGCACCATCCCCACCAGCACCATCCCCATCCCCATCCCCATCACCATCCCCATCACCATCCCCATCACCATCCCCACCATAACCATAACCTCCACCATCACCACCCATGCCACCGCCGCGTTCGTCGTCACTTTCATCATCGCCAATATTTTCAGTAAAGATCAAAGACGTATCTTCTTTCGTATCTTCTTTTTCAATAGCAGAAGTTAGTACTTGCCAATTATTAGGTGTTTTTTTTAGTTGTTCAACATCATTCAAAGTATATACTTCAAGCAGATCACACTTAATTTTCTTATTAGAATCTTCATTTTCCCATTCACGTGCACCCACCAAAACCCAATTCCCAACACTAATACAATTGTCTCGTTTTCCACGGCCTCGGAATTTATTGCGAATAATGCAAATTCTTGTCTTACCGTCAATGCACATAACATCAATCATCGCGTTGCCAAGATGTTTTGTGACAACCGCGTATATTTCACCTTCTTCAACCGCAAGACGTAGTTTTGAATTAGTTGTTCCAACAAATTTTCTACCCTGACGTTTTGCTTTGTTTCCACCGATTTGATTTTTAACCATGTTGTATTTAATTAATACTAATAATTTTACTTTATTTCAATTTTAAATAAAATAAAATATAACAATAATATATAATGGGTAAAAACGCATGGATGGATCATGTTAAATCGGTTAGACAAACACCAGAGGCCAAAGGACTTTCATTTAAAAATGTGCTCAAACTCGCCAAAAATTCATATATAAAAATAGAAAACAACGTAAGCGATAAAGTAGTTAAGCCAATGAACGGTAAAAACATTGTCACATCGGTTTCTAACATTGAAAATAAGATTACCAATAAAGTTATAAAACCAATAAGTGTTAAAAAAGTAAAAAAATCATACAAAAAAGTCAACAAAAGATTTTCAAAAAAATTTGTTAAACCTTTAAAGTCAAGAAATAAAAAAAGAAATAAAACTAACAAAAAAAGTAAAAGAAGACGCCGCAGAAACTAAAAATTCAATTGTTCTACGTCAATATTTTTAATCCGTTCATTTAGATATTTTGACAACTGCTGATTCTCTGCTAAATTATTCTGTAAGTAAATAGCAGAAATACTGGATATTTTATCATCAACTAAAGGTCTTTTGCTAGGATTATAATGTATACTTTCCATAGTTAATTTAAAAAACTTAACAAGTAATTTGTTATAAAAAAAACTCTTATTAAAAATAATTGCGAATATTTGTAAATTAAATATTGCGATTGAATACATGTCCCATGTATACCAAGATGTAGATATAAGTTCTTTTATAATATCTAGTTTTTTTTTCCCAACATATTTTTTATAATATTCAATTGATTTTAGTATATATTCTTCTTTAAAAGAGGGACCGAATACATCAAAACGTTTATTATCAATAACGATGTCATTACATATAGTGCGTAAATCATCAATCGTTAAAGTGCGTAATTTACGATTGTTAACTAAAAAACAAATAATATGTACTTCTATTGGCCATACGTAGTATTGGGGGTGATAACCATAAAAATAATCACTGTAATTACTTGAATTAACTTTAACATAATCTATAGATATTCCAAAATCAATTATTATGGGATATTTATTCTTAGTATTTAAAATAATATTTTCTGCTTTCAAATCGAAATGTATTATAGATTGTTCTGTTAATTTTTTTATTGATATCAAAAGCTGTTTTGTAAGTTCTATCAAATACAAAAAAACCATTGAATTGTAATTTTTAAAAAGTGTATACAAAAAGGGTTGTTTTTCAATATAGGGTATAAACATCAATTTATAATCTGTTTCGCCTGGTTTAATGATTTCACAATCTTTTATTAATGTTTTGTCTTTAATGACATTAATATTTAAATTACAATATTTAACTACCGGAGCAAAATACCATAAATAATTATTAATTTTAACAATCCTAGAACCTAATAATATTTCACGATCAGTCCATTTGGCATCAATTTGCATCTTACTTACATATTCATTGCCGATAGAAGAACCATCACAAAATAATCCCGGATGGTATACACAACCATATCCTCCTTGACTCAGTAACTTACTCATATATAAAACATACTTAAAAATATTGTTTAAATTTAATTAAAATGCGGTTTGTTTACTTGTTGTTATCTTTATTTCTATCTTCTAATGGACTTACAATAAACAAACAACAAAACAAACAGATCGTTACCTTAGGACCGTCGTGTAAATCCTATTGTACACTAAAACAACTATACGATAAAGGTGCAAATATATTTAGAATCAACATGTCTCATAATACTATAGAATCAGCAAAAGAATGGATTGTCGCCCTTAACAATCTAAGAGACGAAATCAATACAACAACACCATTAGAAATAATGGTTGACATACAAGGTCCAAAATATAGAATTGGTAAGATTAAAAACGACGAATGTTACATAAGAGAAAATTCCAGACTAATACTTGATAAAAATGGTAAACCTGGAAATAATGAAAGAGTTCATTTACCTAACAACAATATCTTCTATTCAATTAAAAAAAATGACAAAATTTTAATTGATGATGGTGCGATTGAGCTGCTTGTTGTTTCAAGAGAATGGGTTGGATCACATAAATTAGTTACAGACGTTGTGCGAGGCGGGGTTTTAAAGAGTAATAAAGGTTTGAATGTGCCTTATGTAGTTATGGAGTATGAAATAACCGAAAAAGACAAACAAGACATTGAAATGGTAAATGAATTAAATGTGGATTGGGTGGCGTTGTCTTTCGTTCAAACCCATCTAGACGTAATTAAAATATCTAAACTAATTAAAAAACCTGTAAAAATTATGTCTAAAATTGAATGCCCTAAAGCCGTAGACAACCTAAATGAAATCGTAGATGTAAGCGATGGAATTTTAATTGCAAGGGGAGATCTAGGTGTGGAACTAGGAGTTGAAAAAGTGCCTTTCGTGCAAAAACTCGCGATTAAAAAAGCTGTATCTAAATCATGCGATGTTATAGTTGCTACACAAATGTTAGAAAGTATGATAAACAGCAAAGTTCCTACACGTGCAGAAGTATCCGATGTAGCAAATGCCATATTAGATGGTGCAACCGGTGTTATGTTGTCTGCCGAAACATCTGTTGGAAAGTACCCATTAGAATGTGTCAAAATGCAAAGAAAAATAATGGACGAAACCTCTAAATTCACATCACCGCTTTAATTAATAAATAATCTATTACCATACAACATCTCAAGTAACATTAATTCTATAATACATGTTTTTATATGCCTTCTTATATCGCGATTGCTCGTCGTTAGGTATACTATTAATTTTGGCAAAGTCGCCAAACCCTACACAAGGTTTATAATCCACATTTTTAATATTTTTTAAAATATGTGTTTGCATCGACAATAGAATATCATAACCAACAGATACATAAGCGGTGCGTTTTTTTATAACATCTGGTCTATTTTGCTCCACAGGAGGTTTCTTATTATAATAATACTTGACACTTTTATACATTTTTGTTTTTATACAACCAGTATACCCAAGATTTTTAAGCCGTTCATTTTCAACTTCTATTTTGTCTGAGTTTTGTTTCAAAAACATTTCCCAGTTAGTATTAAATAGTTCTTTTGCATCATGTTGATGAATTCTTGAAAATTCTTGCATTATTGAGAGAATCTCATCCGTGAATTTGTAACGAAATACCTTTTTTGTTACAGTTTCACTCATAGTAGTTACCTAATTTTATTCAATCGTCTGTCATTATTATTTATTCAATTTTTTATTGAATAAATAAATTAAATTTAATAAAATTGAATAAGTAATAAATAAATATTAATATTAATATTAATATTTATTTATGAATGAACAAGTAGAATTGTATTTAAAACAATTAAATGATACTGAAAAAAAAGCACTAGAAATAGCGATATATGATTTACAGAGTTCATTTGATATAGAAAAATCTATCGGATACACCAAGTGGTTAAAGTCTCAACTCAATGAGAAGAAGCCCAATTCTTAAAAGTTTTATAATCGATTGGTTTTACCAATTTATCTTTTGTATAAAACTCAGCACATTTACCAATATGTTTATAAACATTAGAATTCTCGTTAACTATTTTGTCATCATCATCATCGTCTTTTTTGTAATTTTTCAATGTAGCAAACACTGAATCACATTCTTTTTTTTCATCAATCACCTTTTCTTTTTGTTTATTTATGGCTTGTAGTAATTCTTTGAAAATATTAACATAATTTTCTTTGCAATCATAAATAATAACATATTTCCTCGCAACAACTTCTAAATGCTTATATAATATAGTATTGTCAGACCAATATTCAAACCTGTTTAGTTCGCTATTAAATCGCATAAGACAAACACCATTCGGTGTATCTTCTTCTACTATATTTTTATCAATATTTTCTTGTTTTTCATATTCTATAATATCTTCCTTTGTATTGCCTAATAAATAGTAATTTTCGTATGGAATTTCAAAATCTTTCTTAGTTGCCTCCGTGGTTTTGAAATCAAGTAACACAAAACACACTACACTACCCAAAACACCGCCAATTATAACACTAACAATTGTGTATATCTCTTGAAACGTAAACATTATGATATTATTTAATCACATATTTTTAAATCACATATTTTTAAATGTTATTTAAAAGAAGTTTCACTTCATCTTGTAGATCGCAAACTTTTATTTTTTCATAATCAGATTTCTCTGGATGCAAACAGATTAAATACATATCCTTGATAACTTTGTCATACTTATCCTCAAGTATGAATTTATATGTATTTAATTGTAAACAGTAATGCCAATAATTGGTGTCTGGTATATGACTTATTAAATCGTTCTTGGAAAATTTATTCCAACTACTGGTTTTTTGAATGTCTTTGCAACGTTTCCAATCATATATAGATAACGTGCCATCTTCGTTTTGAAAAACCATATCTATTGAACCAGCAATTTTATAATTTTCGTGAAAAATCATCCATTCAGTTCTATACGGAGTGAGGTTATTATGATTTACAGAAAATCTTAAAAAGAATCGATATTCATCGGTATCATTTATGTTAGGACTATTATTATAAAAGCACTCGATGTCATAATGCAATTTTGTGCCTGCCTCTGCCGCATTTTTGCCATTATTTTTCCAAAGTTCTTTTATTTCATTTTTAGACATCCCAAAATACTTATTGGATTTCCATTTATGAGAATTCATCATATTATCAATTATCTTGTCAGCATCAAATACATCAAAATGTTTATGATTAAAGGTTGTAACAGATGTATATGACGAATCGCCATTAATAGTATAAATATGTGGTCCTTCTTCGAATGTAATCATCAAATCCCTATCATGCTTATTTTTTTCAGATAACAACACCATTAGTAATAATATAATTTATAATTTATATTATAATTTATATTATTATAATTTATATTATAATTTCATGACCGGTATTAACCGCAATGGTATGTGCATCCTACTAAGCATGTTTTTCTAACTACACCGTTTAACATTTTTTCCACAACACGTGCCGAATCAGTAAAGTCCATATCTTCCGTTATCTTAGCAACAGTGTACGAGTGTAATATATCATCGTCCTGTCTTATTCCATAACCTTCATCGTTACTGGTGGTTATGAAATCCCCATTTTCAAAATTACCGTTAGAATCAGTAACAAGAATAGCACCTTCTCCGATACTATTAACCCAGCATCGTTCTTTAAATATACTAGACGCAATTTGAGTAGACCATGGACCTTCATTATAAGTGTATACACCGGTACCACGATCAACTTTCGTAGCATACGACACAACGCCAAAGCATCGTTTATCATTTTTAATATTAGTGTATGAAACCAGCGGAAGTGCTTCATTCATATTTGGTGAATTTTTCAAAACCCCCGAAGAAAAATTATTATAATTACCTAAACTGACAACAATTTTACCAACTTCGGTTGTAGTATTATTAGATAAAATAACACTATGCTGCCCTGTAAAACTTGTAATATTAATAGCACCTGTAGACCCTTGGTCGTTAGAATCAGGATCATCTCTAAGGTAATAAGCTCTACCTGCAGGAGATAAAAATATCAAGGACTTATTAATATTCAACTGCTGTGAGAGAGAATCATTAGCATGTAATAATATTTTCCACGAATAAGGGTCGTTACCACCAGAATCAAGTTTAATATAGTTGGAAGCACCATAAAAGTTTAATATAGAAGAAGTATTCGAATTAACTCCATCTATAGCCAAATTACTTTGCGTAACTTGGTAATTTCTCATATTATTAAAAATAAATGTACTACTAGAAATATCTAAACCAAATTGAAAGCCGTTATAAACATTAAAGTAGGCATACGTTTTTAAACTATTCTGTAAATTATTACCAAGAAAAATGCTGTTGCTAGCATCTATTTTAATATCATTACCTATTACCACATTATTATCAATGTAATTCATAGAAAAATCAAGACCATTCCCTATTAAAATATTATTATTATAATTAGAAAGTGAAAAACTCGTGTAACCGGCGGTGGGTTGATTACCTATTGCTATATTAGAATTACCGCTAAGATCTTTTAATGTATAATAACCGAGTGCAATATTAGATTGTCCGGATATATCTTGATATAAACCATCATGTTTAAATACAATTAGATTTTGACTACTTTGAATACTTTCATATTTTATTGTATTTCCTAGAATAAGTGATGTAATTATGAAATCTTCCTTAATACTAATGAAACTAACATCCAAAAAATTTAAAGGTATTCTGGTCCCTGTAGGTTCGCTAGCGTTTTTAATTTCAAAAAATCTTTTGTAAGCATTTAAATCAAATATATTGGTTGAATCTTCTGTAAAAGAAAAATTTTTTATAAATCTACAACTATAAATGGTAGACTCGTCTAACGCATATAATTTACCACTAACTTTTAAATTTTCAAGACTGCTACTCTTTAAATTTTGATTAATACCTCCAAACTGTAAATAAGACATTTTCTATATAATTATAAAAGTTTTTTAATGTTAAATTGTTTTATAACTTATGTAAGTAAATTTTACCTACATAAAAAATATAAATTAAAATATTAAGCATATGTAATGGGGTACACAATTGAAATATCGTTAGACCTAATGAAGCAACAAAACATCTCCTCATTTAAAGACATATTGGTAGAAAAAGCTAATAAATATAACTGTAATAATATTTATTGGTTTCATGAGGTAGAAAATACAACAAAGAATAAATATAAAAACAACATGATAGGTTGTTTCTCGTTTGATTATGATACTATAGATAAAGCGAATAGTTTTATAAACTATATAAAAACCGTACATAGCGTACACTTAGAGTGTATTTATGAAGACGACATTTATAAGTTGCTTTATGTATCAAGTTATTACTTAAAAAAAATGAATAAAGAATATGCGAAATTATACAAATCAAATAATCAAACAAAAAAATATACCCCCAACGAAGAATTTCTTTTAAAAAATTTCATTAAATTACCTGCTCCAGCTACAGCTGTATAATATTTTTATTTACGTTTATCCGAACGACGCGAAGGAAGCGAATGCGAACGCGAACGCGAACGCGAACGCGAACGCGAACGCGAACGCGAAGGAGGCGAACGCGAACGACGCGAAGGACGCGAACGACGCGAAGGAGGCGAACGACGCGAACGCGAACGACGCGAACGACGCGGACGACGCGGACGACGCGAACGACTGCGGTAACCGCGCGTACGCGTACGCGGACGATGCCGAATACGGGGTTGCACACGCTTATGTAATATTAGACGTGGTTGTATACGCTTATGTGACATTGGACGTGGATTTATACGAATAGGCTTCATATTGCATTTTTTAGTATTTTGATTTTTTCTACGCATATGATTACGCATATGATTACGCATATGATTACGCATATGTTGTGGTTTATTGTAAAAGTCTTGCATATTAGTTTCAGGAATTATGAATTGTTTTTCAGAACCATTATCAACTATATTTAAAACCATGCGATGCCCGTCTGATTCTCCGTCATATTCAATACGCTTAATTTTTTCACCATTAAGTCTCACGCTGCTAGTGCCATATACTTTTTTTAATAACATATATAATAATACTATATAATAATACTATATATGGATAAATTTGATAAACTACCAAAACAAAAAATTACAAAGATTATAGAGAAAAGTATACAAGAACAACCCGTAAAAAAACCATACGAGAAAAGATATATAGACGAATTAATTGATGAAGAATTCATGAAAGAATATTTTAAGAATTCTAATAAAAATTGATATAAAATTGTATTATTAGATAATAACATGAGTAAACGAACTATGAAGAATAAATTGATTATAATACGAAATAATGAAAAATTTGGTAACATGCTTGGGGAACTTGAAGATATAATGAATAGACAAGGAAATCTCTTTCAAGCACGTGCTTATAAAAAAGCACAAGAAACCATAATGGAAATGAACGAAGAACTTCTAAGTGTAAAACAATTAGAAAATAAACCAGGTATAGGTAAATCTATCATAGACAAATATAAAGAATACCTTAAAACAGGCAAACTTGAACTTCTTGAAAAAGAAAAAAATAATCCTGTAAACGTTTTAACAAATGTTTATGGGATAGGTCCTAAAAAAGCAAAACAGCTAATAGATAACGATAATATCACAACAATTGAACAACTAAATAATAACAAAGACAAATTAAATGACAAACAATTAATAGGTCTAAATTATTACTATGACATACTAGAAAGAATTCCACGTGCCGAGATCGTAAATTATAAAAAAGTTTTCGACAAAGTGTTTGAAGAAACAAAAGAACCTGATGCACAATATGAAATAGTAGGCAGTTTTAGAAGAGGTGCAACCACCTCGGGCGATATAGATATTATTGTAAATGACGAAATGACATTTAATAATTTTATAAATGAATTGATAAAAAGAAATTTAGTGATTGAAATGCTTACAGATGGCAAAGTAAAAAAACTAACGATAGCACAATTACCAGGAAAGAAAGCCAGGCGTATAGACTTTCTTTACTCTCCAAAAAAAGAATATGCATTTGCGGTATTATATTTTACAGGCAGTAAAGCATTCAATGTGGCAATGCGAAGACGTGCAACAGACATGGACTTAACTTTAAACGAACATGGATTAAGCGAATTTAAAGGAAAGGTGAAAGGCAATATACTCAACAATACATTTCCCACCGAAAAAAGTATATTTGACTTTTTGAATTTGGAATTTAAAACACCAATAGAAAGAAAAGATGCTCGAGATATTATTATAAAAACACCAGAAGTCGAAGCCAAAGCCCCATCAGAAACCGAAACCAAAGCCCCACCAGAAACCGAAACCAAAGCCCCACCAGAAGTCAAAACCAAAGCCCCACCAGAAGTCAAAACCAAAGCCCCACCAGATACCGAAACCAAAGTCCCATCGGAAGCCAAAGCAAAAGTAAAATCCAAAAAAACTAAAACAAAAAAATTAAAAATAGTGCATAAAAAAGAACCCAAAATAGAACCCGAAATAGAACCCAAAATAGAAACAGAATATACAAAAATACTATATAAAATAGATAATAAAGATAAACTAAGACAATGGAGAGTTTGGGTGGAAGGCAACAAAATATACACAGAACATGGGGTTGTAGATGGTAAATTGATAAAATCTAAACCAACAGAATTAAAAGATAATGATAAAGCAGTAAAAAGAGCATCTAAGTTATGGGATGACAAAAAAAACAAAGAATTATATAGTTTAGATGCATCAAAAAGTGTCGTTTCATTTAGACCAATGTTGGCAAAATCATTTGACAAAGAGAAAAACAAAAATTATCCGTATGCCTGCCAACCTAAATTAGATGGCGTACGTTGTATTGCGTATAGAGAAGGTGATACTATAAAGTTAGAAACGCGAACAGGCAAACAAATAGGTGTTTTAAATCACATAAAAGAGGCATTAAAAAAATACAATATACCAGAGAATTTAAAATTGGATGGAGAATTAGGTAGTTTTGGAATGAATCCTAAACTAACGTTTCAACAAGCAACAGGTATAATTAACAGTAAAACAGAAAATCCAGAAGAAGAAAACATAGAATATCACTTATACGATGTTTATGATACAGAAAATGTGGAAACGATATTTAAAAATAGATGGACATTGCTAAATAAAGTAATTAAATCACCAGATATCCCTATTCAAATTACCGAATTGATACAAGTAAATAATTTAGATGAACTAGAAAAAGCACACGAAGAATATGTAAAACAAGGATATGAAGGATTAATAATTAGAACTATAGATGGTGTATATCAACCTGACCACAGAAGCTCATCACTTCTCAAGTATAAATCATTCCTTGACGATGAATTCGTAATTACAAACTATAAAGAAGGGAAGGGCAATGACAAAAATACAGTTATATTCACATGTAAGACTATCGACGGAAAAACATTTGAAGTGCGCCCAAAAGGAACTCGCGAATATAGAGCAGAAATGTTAAAAGATGCCGACAAATATATTGGTAAAACGATGACAGTAAAATATTTCGAGTTTACAAATGATGGTATACCAAGATTTCCAGTAGGTATATCTATTAGAGATTACGAATAGATTATAAATAATTTATATTTATAATCTATATATGAGCAGTATTTTAGGAAAATTAAAATTCAATAAATTTATCAAACAGGATAATGATGACGACGACGATGATAAAATAAATAAAAAAGATGTATTTAGTGGATTATCAAACATAATAAATATTCTCATGGGGGTAGTTTTTGTAATGTCCTTTTTTTATTTTTTATATGGATTAATGACAAATAATTTTGGAATAGCAAATAAAGCAAATAAAGCAAAAAAATAAATCATCACCAAGCAGCATCACCAAGCAGCACCACCAAGCAGCACCACCAAGCAGCACCATCAAATCAGCAATTAGCCAAACATTTTAAATCATTAAAAAGCATATGTTTCAGTTTTAGTAACACATTTTTAACATCGCAATAAATTTTTGTGTTAACATGAATGTATAATAGCATTATTTTATCAGAACCATCTTTATAACATTCATCTTCCCAGTTTACAAAATATACAGTCAATGATTTAATAATATTTTTAAACATATTATGAACGTTATTACTATCTTTGTCTAACTCCCAAACAGTCCCATTGTAAATATAGAATATATTGGGTTTTTTTGCGAAACATCTTATTGGTGGATCATTGTTATCAAAATAATTATAAAATGTTCTTTTTACTGTTTCAAATAAATTAACATTGTATAAATATTCAAATACTTCTTTTCTTATAGTAAATATACCTGATGAATCGCAAAACTCTTGAAAAGATTTCTTAGGTTTGTATTCATCCAACAATTCTATATAATCTGTGCGTTTATTCATTTCTTTTAACTGTTGTTCTACTTTTTGCAAACGTTGAGATAACATTTCATTTTGTTTAATTAACTCAAACATTTTTGTGTTAATATAATTCAGGTCTGTTAAACCAGGCAAAGAAATATAACCATGCGTACGATCAAAACGTATATCAGTTGCTGTTGCACCTAATCTACGCGCCTCTCCTATTGTAGACGCAACCTTATATTTTTCGTATCTTTTATATGAAGAAGTTCCATATTTTTTTGGATTTTCGGTTTGTACCAAAATACGCAAATCATCGTCGATACTACTTGGCATATTATTTATATTACACGATATGATGTATATATTATTATTATTCAATTTTATATACACCCATATATATATGAGTGAATGTTTGTATGATTCGCAAAAATTGTTAGATCAACGTCAAAAACAAATACAAAATGTTGTGCGTATTTCGTCCAGTGAATATGCAATGAATCTTTCAAGTAATGTAGTATATGACAATACAGGTATAAATAAAATGGCAGACAGAACAGCCACATCAGGGTCTGCCCAGCAAGTAGCAAAAAAAGGTGTAGGTGTAAAACATGATTCGTATGCACGTTATTTAGCAAAAAAGAAAGGCAGAGCGGTTTTAAAAGCTGATAATCCGAACAGCATACGTCCAATAGCACAGAAAGGCGGTAAGAATTATAAATTTTCAATAGTTAGTAATTGCACATGCTAAAGAGAATAATAAGCATTACATAAGATAAATATCTGATCCAATTATATAAATTAATAAATTCTTTCACCATAAACGTCTCTTCTTCATGATAACCACGGGCATGATAATAGTATTTAACGCCTTCACCTGAAATAATTGCCACTCCTTTACAATTATTTAAAAACGCGATTCTCTCCGCCTTTTTAAGTAAAATTTTACCTACACCTTTATGTTGCACCGCACTATTCGTATTATTTTTGACGCCTACAGGAACCAAATTTCCATATACATGCAACTCTCTAACCAACCCCTTATTTTTAAGACATTCAAATAGTGGCTTGTGATCTTGCGGAGGAATTCTCAACCGAATAAATGCAAACAATGAAACGGCATCCTTACTTTCCAATGAAATAAAGAATTCCCATGATCCAGATGCATAATACTTTCTAATAACATAAATCGCGTCTTTAAGAAGATATTTGGGATTTCTTCCAGTTTCACGACTGCGCATATCCTTACAATTGATACCTTGACTTTTAAACTTATTATCAATAATCTGTCTAAGATTAGGATACATATTTCCAGACTTTACATAATGTAGTGGAATATCTCTCACTACACGCGGTATTCTTACCCAAGGCGGACAAATCTCCATTCCATATTTAACCACATCCACCAAACTATCAGGGTTGGTTTCTGCATATGGCGTATACTTTCCGTCATTATACCATTTTTCAATAACAGTGTAAGGTGTAACTTCACAAGGATATATCTTTACTTGATCAGGCTGTATATCGCTTTCTAAAAATGTATCCCGAAACATCTTTTTATCAAGTTCCGGAGTAGAGAATGGCAAGTCAGGCATCAAATGAAGATCAATCTTAAAACAATTATCTTTAAGGACTTTAATAATATCAACCGCGTCTTTTACTGTATGACCGCGATTTACTTTTTTCAAGATCGCATCATTTGTATGCTGCAAACCCAATTGAATACGTGTAACACCCCATTCTCTAAACGAAATTAACCAATCACTATTAATAGCATCAGGGCGTGTTTCAATACATACACCAATAATAGGAACTTTTGCAGTTTGGTTAATAATAATTTCATCTTTAACAGATAAAGGTTCACGTTTAACGCTATCAAAATATGTATTTGCTGCCCAAAATATATCTCTATGAAAACGTTTCAAGTATTCAGTTGGATATTCGGTGTATGTACCACCTTCCAAAATAATTTCTAATTTATCTACTTCGTTACCGCAGTTGTATAAGCTATTTAGGCGGTCCAACATTTGACGTACCGCATCCCAACCATTGCGAAATCCACGTTGAACCGCTGGTTCCCAAAGTAAATAAGACCGCGGCATATCCTGTTCAGCACCATTCTTCTTAGATTCGTCAGGACAGTAATAACAATTGTGTTTACAACTAAAAGGTTGCCCATCAGGAAATGGATCAAGAAGCAATGTAATAACACATACACCCGACATATTTCGTGTTTTACATTTCTGTAAAAGCGACCATACAGTAATATTTTTGCTGATCTCACCCGTATTAATCATTTTACGATAAACCAAAATAACATCGCTTTTACGAATCATTCCTTCTTTACGTCGCATCATTTTTAACAAATCCTTATTCAATTGTTCACCCCACAACTCCATTGTTCGCTCCATTGTTTGCTCAGTTAACTCGGTTATTTTAAAAATGATTTGCTTACATATTTCAGTAAGTTTATCAGGAGCAATATTAGATTTGTGAAAATCTTCTTCGATTTCAACAACTTTAGACTTGCAAGTCATTATGCTTTACAATTTAACGTAATAATCAACAATGAATAATAAGATTCAATTTAAATATAAATAATATCAATATTATTTATATTTAAATGAATAAGTTTGAGTTTGATATTAATAAGTATTCAAAAGAGGATTTAGAGGAAATGTTATCATTAAAAAATCCATATACCAATCAAGAACTTTTTAACAAAGTGCAAATAGTTCAAACAGAATCATTAAAAAAACGTCCCGAGGTCAAAGAAGAGTTGGAAGAATTTTTATCCGATGTTAAACAAAAGTTAAAAAAATATGATAATTTTTTGATTGAGCATCAGAATGAAAGCAATGAAAATAAAATGAATCCACTTTCTGTAAATACACTCAATAAATACCTTCATTTTGATAGTAAATTTCGTAAAAATTATTATAGTACAAGTGCTTCTGATGTAACATTTACACTACCATATATTATTAATAATGCGATTGAAATGTCTTTACATGAAATTGACATACCTGACTCCTACTATCAAATATCCGAATTGTTAGGTAATAACAGTTTTATTATAGTAGCCAAGAAAGGAACCGACGATCAAGGAGGTGTAGATACTTCTGTAAACTACTTTACGTTTGACGTGTCAATACCAGACGGAAATTGGACTATAGATACATTAGTTTACTATTTGAATAACACGATATTTACAACAGATTGGGATGCGGCAATTACTGCACGGCATTCAAGTTCAATGCCATTAGACAATTATTACTATACCCGACCTACATTATCAAATAGCACAACTACTGGTAATCAAAGAATAGTAGCTAATTATTCAAGCTATTCTAATAAGATAACAATAGGTGTAAACAACATAAACACAAGTGACATTTCAGGATATGCTAATCCAGATGTAAGCTACGTTGAATTGTCAGGAATTGAATTATATTTTAATGTAAATCCAGGTACATCAGCAGATATAAGTAATGGAACATTTCAAAATACTTATTCTAATTTATCAGTAAGAGAAAAACTTGGATTTATGATGGGATATAAAAGTGCAAAATATACTGGTTCTACGAGTTACGTAGGAGAATCGCCAGCAAACTTATTATCGAGTAGTTATTTTTATCTTGTAATTGATGATTTTATAGGAAATCATATAGAATCAAATATTATTAATTATACTGATTCCTATAATTCAAAAGACATATTTACAAAAATAAGTAAAAATAACATGACGCCTATAAGCACAACCAAAAAAACATTAGATACACAAACCACTAACCCATTATATTTGGTCTCACGTAAATATCTTGGACCGGTAACCATTAAAAAATTAAAACTTTCAATCATTGATGAATTTGGTAGAATTATAGACTTGAATAACTTGGACTGGAGTTGCACCCTTAGATTCACTTACATGTATGATTAAAATCCTCGAACGCAACAAATGTTATCTCATCATAATACTCTTTCCAATTCTCAGGTGAAACCTTCGTTTTGCCTTTATAATCTACCGCTAAATGAATTTTTAATAACCAATCATTAATACATTTATTATTATAATAAATGATTGCCAATAATCTACCATATTTATCAGATTTGATGATATTTAAATCAATATATTGATTTAAAATCAACTCTTCCAATTTGTTTTTTACCTTGATTGCATATTCTTTTTCAATTTCATTACTCGTTCTTATTTCTGGACAATCTATATTTGCAAGTCTTACTGAAAATCTATAATAATTAGAATCCATACAATGGATTTTGGAAGCAATTGTTATTGTATCACCATCATATACCTTTATCACCTTAGCCCTTTTTATATTAGGTACAAAAGGTTTCGTATTTTCCCAATTAATATTTTTACAACAAAAAGTCAAAAACGACATAATAATTAATATCATTTATATATTAAATAACTTCAATTTAATATATGAGAATTATACATATAAGATGAAAAGATTAGAATCTAATGTAACATCAAATTCTGCTAGTGATAGAATTACAAAATTAAAAAATAAAGCACTCGGAACAGATACATCTTGTAATATTATTAAAAATCAAGATTATACATTAACAAAGAAAAAAACTAAGAATTTAAGAACTTTTGAGAATGCAAACATAATCAAAAATTCAAGCGAACAAGTTAAAGCAATCAAAAATACCTGTGTATCAGAAACAAAAATAAAAAAACTAACTGATTGTAGTAATATTATTTATACAGATAAAGATTACACCAAAAAAAAATATTCTATATTAAGAACCTATACAAATGATACACAAGAAAAATTTTCCAGTGATAAAATCAATATTTTAAAAAATAAAGTACTCGATATATCAACAAACTGCGATATAAAAAAACCTAAAGAAAATACCATCACATACAAACATATTGCAAAAGCATCCTACCGCGCATATGAAAACGTAAAAAGTATTTTTTCTTATTCAGAAAGAAATAAAAATTTAACAGAAAAATGCACAAAAGTAAATGTTAAACCAAGCGGTTCTACTACTGGTGTTATAAAAAAAATGACTGATTGTAGTAATACCGAAGAAGAATCCGAAGCAGAATACAAAGCAGAATCTGAAATTACTATCAGTAAAATATCTTATAGTAAAAATACATCATATGAACAAGATTATCCAACATTAGATGCAGGCGAATTTATCGATGTTGTTAGGCAAAAAACTAAATTCCAAAACCTAAAAGATGATGCCACCATTTTATATAATGACAAAAACAATGATGCATTGAAATATCAAGAAACAAAAATAGATGACACAGGCGAATTGAATTATGCCGAAAGTTATTCTCAATTGTATGATCTTGCAAAAGGGTTCACATTATGTGGTAGAGATACAACCGAATGCTTTTTGAATACTTTTGTAAATGTGGATCCAAAAGATTCTTGGGCATCTGAATATACCGAACTAAATTTCACAGGATACACAAATGTCTCAGATATATCTTCAGACGGCACACGCGTTCTAAACAAACTAAATGAACCTTCCGTTGAAAATACTATGCTGAAAAAAATATCACAATCTACAAAACCTACAGGTTTAATCGGTATGCCTAATTATAATATTTCTTATTCGGCAGGTTTAAAAACTGATCCAAATAACACCATATTTTCATCTAAATACGAAGAAAAAAAAACTAATCAATGGAAAGACCTGTTATCAATACAAGAAGAACAAACTATCGCATGGAAAAACACCGATTTTTATAAAAAATACAAAACAAGAACTAAAAATATTCCGATTAATGTAGAAATACCCAAAAAAATTAAGATACTGAATATAGATAATAGATCTGTAAAAGTAATCGATGGTTATTTGGCATTTGCTACAATCAAAGTTTACAATCCGAATGATTACTCTATAATATACGACGGTGTTTCTGCCAAACCGAATTTGACATCTACAACCGATGCTAATGGCAAATTATTTATTAATGTTGCGGTATTAAAATCCGTTGGATTAAATTATGCGCGATTAGTTTCTAACGGTGGTTATGAAGTGTCATCAGGAATAGCATTCAATGGAGAAATGTCTGCGATAGTAGATTTAAATCTTGATACATTAGTAATTTCATTTTTAACAACAATTGTTGAAAAACAATACACACCTAATCCATCAGTAATAAATCCTGGAATTAATTTAACTAATATTAAAACAAATGTTGAAAGTAAATTTAATTGTAAATTAGAAATAGACCCTATATCCACAGGAGACGTTCAAACATTTAAAGCCATATCATTACTAAATTCTGTAAGAAAAGCATTGACAAGCAACAGTCCTCTAACAGACACCGACGTAATTAATTCCATGATAACACAAATTAACACCGAGTCTTCTATATCAGATGTATCAGATTATATCAAATTGACTAACAACCTAGTCGATAACATTGAAATGAACCAAATTTACTCAAGAAATCAAATTAACTCAACATTAACAACCGTTATGAATGATATTATTACTACCACCAGTATTGCAAAACTATTAAATGTTGTTGAAGATTCGGACGTTGCCCTTAATAATATACCTGCCGAACCCGAACCAGAACCCGAACCCGAACCCGAACCAGAACCCGAACCCGAACCAGAACCCGAAATATTTCTACCGCCCACCAAACAGCCCCCCACTATTCCACCTGAACCCGAACCCGAACCCGAACCCGAACCAGAACCCGAACCGCCCGAACCCGAACCAGAACCCGAACCCGAACCCGAACCCGAAATATTGTTTGAAGTTGAACCTGAACCGCAATTGCCTATTTCCATTAACCCATTACATTGGTTCAGGGCACAAAATTATGACATCGGTAAAAATGTCTGGTATAATATCGGTTCCGGTCCTAATTTAACGAATGCACTTACATCAGGCTATTTATCGTATCAAAACAGCAATATGTTTACAAAAGGAACAGTTAATCGCGCCGTTGAAAGGACGGTACCAGAACTCGTGGGAACAACTGAAACCGAGCTAACATTTCCAACATTACCCGAAAAATATACACTATGTGCTTTAATACGATACACCGGAACCAATAATACAAGACGTATTTTAACAACGGATTTGTCTAATGCAGAAAATGATAGTTCTGGTAATACAAATGAATTTACAGGTGGAGCGACATTCTTTGGTCATCATGGTGACATCTCTAATAATTCCACTAATGCTTATAAACGCATAGGTACCGTTTGGTCTCATGGTATTCCGGATGCATCTTACGAAAACCAAAGATATGAAAGTAAGGCTGGATTTCTAACAACGCCTTGGGCCGATTTAAGTAACAACAATAATCCTAATTCTTACTGGTACAATAATCAATACAGAATTGATACAGATAATTTCTTATTCCCAAAACCTAATACACAATTTGGAATCGTACAAGAACTTACAGACTGGCTTATTATCCAAGTAACAAATGGAAGTGATGTTTCTAATACAAAGATACCTTTCAATGTAGTAGCAAATGGTCATGCGATCGGTATGCGTTATCCATGGACAGAAGATAATACGTCATACGGCAAAGCCGGAGCGGGACATAAATTGATGATCAATCCTCGTGATTCTTCATACAACAGTGACTTCGCCATATCAGAACTTATGATATTTGATCAAGAATTGTTTCCTTCGCAGATATTTGAAATACATAAATTCATGTTTAATCCTGATTATAATCGCGAACAACCCATTCTTACACACTTCAATCCTAGCAAGATTTCATACAGTAATAATTATCTTGTTAGAGCAAATACATCGCATACAAGAATTATTTATCCATTACAACCCGAACCCGAACCCGAACCCGAACCCGAACCCGAACCCGAACCCGAAATTCCCCCGTTAATTGTTAAGGTTGAAGCTATATCTGATAATGTCGGTTGGTTTTCATCCGAAAATTATAATCCAACCACAAAAATATGGCACGATATATTTAATAATACTACTTCTACTTCAACAAAAGGTACCCCTGTAATAATAGAAAATGGGTTAAATAATAATCCTGTCTTAACTGGTTCAACCACCGATGGATTTAAATTTCCTATAGGATCATCATTTAATCATACCAATGGTTTTACTATTTTCCACGTTGCAAGATATTCTGGAGGCGCGAGAGGACGTATATTTGACGGGAGACCTAATAATTGGTTATCTGGATTTCATAACAACGTAGTAGGACGATATTATTTTGATGGATGGAAAAATCAATCATGGTCTCGTGTTTCACTACACATAGAAACAACCACATCATGGTGGCTCGGCGTAGCAACGTCTGAAACTAAAATTAGAGTAAATAAAAACGATATAATACCATCGCACTCATCCTCAGCAGGTACCCCACCAGGTCAATTAGAGATAAATTACTCGCGCGAGTTTTCAGATTGGGAAGTTGCAGAGTTTATATATTTCAACCGTATATTAGATGTTTCTGAAATAGAAGATGTAGAAAACTATTTATATACAAAATACTTTACCGATTCATAATTTTTCTCAAAAGAGAAATATTATGAATTACTTATTATTTATTTAGTTAAAAATCGATAACAGAAACCATATGTTCTCTGTCTTTCTGGACCCCAGCGGTCCCCCCATTGTCTTGCTCGTTTATTATAATAATAAAATAACTTGTGGTTTTGTCTTCGCTCCCGTTCGACGATACGACAGTAATAATGTCGTCGCGACCACTACCCTCCATCGCCGCAGAATGGACGACATAATTGGCTGTAGAACGTGCAACAGCAAGAGTATATTTATATTTTCCCGTACTTAGTCGCGAACACGTGAGACCCACACCCCGCAAGATAGTGCCGCTGCTGTTTGTGCATGCCATTGCTATTATACTCGGTGCGCTATTAGTTATATTACCCGTGACATTAAGATTTCCAGTAATATTAACATTACCCCCAACATCTAATTTTTCAGATGGATTAGTTAAACCGATTCCAAAATTTCCATTTGATATCAATCGCATTTTGTCAGAATTACCTATACGAAACCCTATGAATTTACCAACTGAACAATTAAGAAATGTTTCCCCTACATTACTTTGCATCAAAGCACAATTAAGGGTGCTGAAGCCTAAACTTGAATTCAAAAACACAGCCTGTAGACCAAGAGTTCCTAATTTGATACGACCAGAGCCTGATCCGCATTTAATATTTCCGATTACATCTAGTTTTTCAGATGGAGTTATCGTCCCTATTCCGACGTTGTTTGTATTCGTCATGGTTAAGCAATCTGATATTGTGCCGCCGTTGATCCCAGTCGCCGTTCTGAAAATCAATCCGCCATTATTATCTGAATTATTTGTGATAACTCCACATATTTCTCCCAAGACGCCATCACCATCCCCGTCCCTGTTTTTAAATACTAACTTTGATCTATCGCCAGTACCAGAATCAACTTTTCCAATAATATTAACCTGCGCAATGTTCGCCGAGGTAATAGCTTGAACTGATAATTGTGGTGCTGTATCATTAGCAATAATACCACTGGTACCACCACCACCACCACCGCTACTACCAGCAATTCCTTGAGTACCTTGAGTACCCGTGCCTGTTATGCCAATAATTCCTTGTGTTCCAGTTGTCCCATCGGTTCCTTGCGTTCCAGTTGTGCCATCGGTTCCTTGTGTTCCAGTTGTGCCATCGGTTCCTTGTGTTCCAGTTGTGCCATCGGTTCCTTGTGTTCCAGTTGTGCCATCGGTTCCTTGTGTT